>Ga0207037_10033_pt1 | contig 45356 bp, 51 predicted proteins | sample Alteio_BWMinCont_75_FD_153268 | JGI IMG/M metagenome (GOLD analysis project Ga0207037, IMG submission 153268) | Enriched cells from forest soil in Barre Woods Harvard Forest LTER site, Petersham, Massachusetts, United States -... | ecosystem: Environmental > Terrestrial > Soil > Temperate forest >... | reverse complement strand
ACTAAAGGCTATAGCCAGTTTAGCTTTTTTCTTTCATAAAATTTGACAAAAACTTAGACGATTTCGTTTGAAATACCTTCCCCGATTGGCCGTTCCGAGGTTTTTCTCCGCGTTCATGGGGAAGGTTGTGCGAACTGGCCCGTCCCTTCAAGTGATGTTGTTTCGATAATATTCTGGAATTGCTCAAGGACCTCGGGTTGCCGCTGTTTGAGGTGCTTGATGACTAACTTGTTTTCCAGAAGTTTGACTAGATAGCCGCGAGCCAGGACCAGATTAAGCATGTCTTGCCCGTAAGTTTGTTCGACCATCTTGTATTGCCCTTGTAGGCTTGCCATTTCTCGTTCCATCCGTAACATTTGCTCTTGAGTGACCCCATGCAGTTTTTCTGGCTTCTTGCCTTCAACGAGCATTTCAGTGGGGGTTGCTACGAGTAAAGCTTCGGCATAGGCCACAGTTACATTATCAGCCGATACCATCAACTCCACACACTCCACCTGTCTTGTAGGTTTCATTTTTCGTATGACACAAGAGATATTGGCGGAGAACTGCCTATCCTTTAAAAGATCCGTCGCCTCTGGGCAGATACCATCCAACAAAGCTATCTTCTTCTTCATGTGGCTAATGTCAATACTGAGTGCCCGAGCCAAACGCTCTTTTGAAACACCACGCTCGATTGCCCGCCTAATCATGAAATGTTCTTGGATGGTTGAGAGACGATTGATCCGACTGTTATAAGTATAGGTCTCGTCATCCTTAGCTACTAGGCAGGAAACTTCGGTATATCCCAAATCTTTGAGAACGATCAGACGGACGTGGCCATCAAGGAGTAAATGATGTTCTGATTTTTTTTGCTTAGGTGTTATCGAAAGAGGCTCAATAAGTCCTATTTCCTCAATTGAAGCTCGGATTTGTTTGAATTTGCGGGAACCCGTAACCTCTATTGGTATCTTGCGCGAGGGAAGAATTTGTCCAATTGGTACGGACATAGTTTCAAGAATAAAACCTAGAGAAACTTCACTCATGCGCTCCTCCCATCTGACCAAACCCGCTCTGCAAGGTACTTTGGTAATGTATCGAGTCCTTCGGCACGTAGGAGATTGCCGAAATTTTCATCGGCGTACAACTGGTGAAGAGCGCCCGCGATAAATGCCAAGCGTTGTTGAGCACATTCTGCTTTCTTGATCATCAGCTTTTGTCGTCCGACTTCTCGTTGATAGGTACGCACAAGACTTGTGGTTGAGACATCCCTTTTCTTTTCGCGGGGCGTGTCGCGATCCATTCCACGTCCATGTGTTTTTCGGCGTTCAATTATTTTGCGAGCGGCGTGTAATTTTTTTCCGCGTAATTTGCCCGACTCATAGGCCTCCTGAAGTGCCGCCTGCATGGCCTTGTCATCATCACCGGCACCAACAATACTCATAGCGGCGGTAAGAGGCACTCGTCCACTTTCTACCGCAATAAGTAACCGTTCCTCTCCCTGCTTGAGAAGCATTAGAATTCCATGGATGTATGAAAGGCCAAGTCCTGTTTTCTCCGAAATTTCGTTCGGGCTATACCCTTTCTCGCGTAGTTGTTCGATGCCAGCTAAGATTTCCAAAGGGCGGCGTTTTACGCGGGCAATATTCTCAGCCAAGCTCATAATAAATGCTTCATCGTCGTTAACATCAACCACAAGCGCAGGGATCTGAACTTCACCCAAAACTTTAAAGGCTTTGAGGCGACCTTCTCCGCATATCAGAAGAAAACGCTCGACTCCATCCGACCCCTTACGAGGTGTCACACTGATGGGTTTTTTGAGCCCAATTGCCTTGATGTTGCCAACTACTTCTTCAAAAATTCTGTTGTTACGTTCTCGGGGATTTAAGACGTCAATCTGATCTATTGGGATCATCCGTATTTCACTTGGTCGGTTATTTTGTGTCATGCCATTCTCCTAATTCTTATGCGTTCGGCCATGCCGTAAAGGTAGTCCAATGTATCAAAGCGGTAGCTTTCAAATTCAATGGGATTATGGTCGGCCAAACTGATCCGAGGTTGGTCGAAATCCAGTCGTGGCAACAAATAATAATCAAAGGTAGTTTTGTTAGTCAGATCGAGTCGTACAACCACCGTAATATCGGGAAGGAGGCTTGTATCAAATCTCACCTTCCAGCGGTTGCCACCGCTCTCCAAGTTATGACATCGTGCAAGCACTAACGAAACAGTGAACTCATCATTAACCCGAAGAATGTCAGTGACAGGATCACGAATTACAGCACCACCAAGGTTGGCTATTTTCCCTTCTGTATCAGCTACGATCTCAGGATGTAGCCTTCGCAAAAATTTATTAATTTCTAAAAATCGGTAATCCCGATCTGGCGTAAATCCAACCATCTGATAGGCACGAATGAGACTTCCAAAACGATGGGCATAGATTGAGGTGGAAGGCATTCCATCTGTCTCATTTATTACAAGGCCTGAGAGAAAACCACGGGCTTGATAAAGATTTTTAAGGCGTTCCAGTAATTCCTCATCGGTAAAGCGGCGAGTACGCGCAAGGATAATTCCTTGGGCTTTAAAAAATATCTCCGGAGAAATAATAGCCTTAAAAGCACCTTCCTTTTTAATCCACATATCGGGACTGTTAACCACTCGTTTTTTCTTAAGCTTAAAAGAAGTTCTATTGAAAACATTAGTGCCGATATATTTCTCGTTAGTCAGAACTTCGTGAACAGTGCCACGAGTCCATTCTCGATCAAGGTCAGTGCGAATTTTCATTGTATTTAATCGTCCGGCGATTTCTGATTCAGAGATGCCGTCATTTACAAATAATTCATAGATGCGTTCGACATTGCGCACCTCCTCTTCAGGACCAGGCATTAAAATTACGCGATCAGTTTGAAGGCTCTTTTGCTCTCCGCGAGACAACTCGCCCTTGATTTCACCCTGCTGGTCGATAAGTATCCGACGTAATCCATATCCGGCGGGTCCGCCCTGACGAAAACCCATTTCAACAAGCCGACACTGACCTGCAAAAACTTTAACGGATAATTCCCGACTGTATTCACCAGCCATAGTTCTTTTAAGGCTCTTGATGATATTGGAGGCAGTTGACCCATCATTTTCAAATTGCTCAGCACAATATCTTACTTGGATACCAGCACGACGGCAGATGTACTCATAGTAAGCGCTCTCATCGGCATCTTGGAATCGCCCCCACCGGCTAACGTCATAGACCAAAATAATTTGGAAATCGGCGGTGCCACTCTCAACATCTTTAATCAACTGTTGCAAGGATTGTCGCCCACCAATATTTAATCCACTCTTGCCTGCATCGGTATAGGTTCTCACGATTTCAAGTCCACGTTGTGCGGCGTATTCTCTGATCTTAGCCGCCTGATTTTCAGTTGAATATTGTTGGTGTTCTGTAGACATTCGAACATACTCCACGGCGCGAAATAGTGACCCTTGGCTATTATTGTTATTCCCTCCCTTTTGTTGCATTCGCCCGCCGCCACCTCAGTATTTGTTGTTTGCTCCCGGAATTCGGCTACGTTGTAACAAATCATCGGGACAACCATTGCAGATGAAATGCGAATGCCGAGTACCGAGTTCCATGCGGCACCGAGAGTATCTTTAGTCGCGAAATTAACACCTTGTGTAACGCTTAACCATCACGTCCTCTCTTTGCAATTGCAGTTTTTTGATCATAAGTGTTTGAAATAAATTTGATTTCTAATGTCCACACATCCATCTTTGCAATCCCAGTTAAGGCCACGGGGACTAAACGATAAATGCCGGAGGGAACGGGGGAATCTGGTGGCAACACGCCCATCTTTGCAATCAGCTTCATTTTGCGCTTTTGGCTTCGCTCCCGTTGAAGGCGCTGATTGCGTTCGAGATATTCAGGATGCGTGCGCCGATATTCTTGCCAATAGTCTGAATTGCGTTTGCTCCAGGCTTGTTGTGCCCGAACTTGATTGTCCTTGTAGTCAGGATCATTTTTCCGTTTGATTTTTTCAGCGTGGCGGCGGCGCGCCCTCTGACATTTGGGAGTCGAGCAATATCTTTGCTTCGGAACTTGGGGGCGCGGTTGGAATTTTTGTCTGCAAGCGACACATTGCTTGAGATCCACGGTTTTCTCCATTCAGAAAAAACTTGAATGGGTGAGGCTGGTTTTGTCTGTGAAGTAATACTTAATCAACCCTCTTCAATTGTTTTTGTTTCTGGGAGCTGACTACTAGAAAGCTCTTCAATAAGATATCGGCGTGACGTTGCAAACTTACAATTCTGAGCACAATGTCTAAGCTGATCAATAGGTTGCAAAATATCAAGTTGACGTTGCAAACTCTGTTTTTTAAGTCTTCGCCTTAGTTTAGTTTCAACTCTGTTGCGAGCCGTGGCAGTTGGGTGGTTTGCGCGATAAGCTTTCCAATAACCCTTTGGACGGCTCTCTCTTCTCTTTTTTTGAACTTCTATTTCTGATTCAGGGTTGGCCATGCGGTATCGCCTTTTATAATTTGCACGATATTGTTTTTGGCACTGGGAGCTTCCACACGTTTTTTGCCGAGTCTCCAGACGAACATGAGCTTTGAAATAAACCCTACACAGTGGACATCGGCGTTGATCCTGACCTTTAATGGCAATAAGCCAATCGTCTATTAGAACAAGTGGCCTCTCTTGAAAGGGCCAACAGGATGTTTGTTGTCGGCTGAAAAAACAGTGATGAAATGATCATGGACCCCCTCTGCCAGTTTACCTTGTATTTACGGTTACTTGAAGCCGTGGTTTAAAAGCACCGCATAAGCCCACAATCTTGGTAAATGCCAAGGAAAACAAAAATTGACCCTAGATTATTAAAACTGCTTAAAAGGATAGCTGGCAATGTCTTGAGTCTTAGGACAGCTAAAGGGTGGACCCAGGAGCAGGCCTCGGAAAAGGGGGACTTTGACCTTAGGTTTTATCAGAGGGTCGAAAGCGGACGCTATTCTTTTAACCTTGAAACCATAGTTCGTTTAGCCGAAGTGTTTCGTGTGGACCCCCATAGGCTTTTTGAATAACTCCTTTGGTTCAATGGTAAAACGGCCTCTTAGTACCGTGGTTTATATATACCGGGGTGTAGGGTTTTATCATTTTGTTGAACTTTAGTGGCCGAAGGGTTTATATTAAGCCCAACCAAGGCGCATCACGAAGGGAGACAGGTGACAAGAATTTGTTCACCTCAAAATTACCTCTTAAACATCAAATTTAACTCAAAAAACAAAAATAATCTCCTTATAAGCAGAATTTATTTAAAAATTTCTTTGTCAACTTTGGCTAATACCGTTCAGTTATGGGAGAATGCGAATGATCATTCCAATTAAGTTAAGTCGTTACCTCAAAGAAAAGCGAGCAGCTTCGGGGTTATCACAAATGGCGGTCTCAAAGCTGCTTGGTTAGATTGTGTAGTTTTGGTGATAGAAATTCATTTGTCAGGTGGTGGCAAGATCAGCTTCTCAACCAAGGTGGCAGTTGCCATTACTGCAAAACTCCGATTCGACTCATTGAGGGACTTATCGAAGCTGGCCTTCTTCGTACAAGAAAGACCAGGGCCTCCCGCGGACAGTATCTGGAGCTTGAGAGAGTCGATCACATCGCTAACCAATATCGCCCAGAAAACTGTGTGCTAATTTGCTATTACTGCAACAATGACAAATCAAACATCTATCCAGCCGATGAATTCGTGGAGTTCATTGCACCTGCAAAGAACAGGCACTTTCTGGCACTTGCCGAGAAGTTGCTGAGAAAGGCCAGTTAATAAATGTGGTTACTGGCGTCACTTCTTTTTCTCGTTGTTCCCTTCTATAGTGCAGAAGCAAAAGACACTGCCGCTATTGAGACTTGCTTTTCCCCCGACGAGCCATGTGATGAACAACTCATTAAGTTTGTGATGTCTGCTGAAAAGTCCATCGACGTCGCTATTTACGATATCAATCTTGACCAACTTGTTCACCAGCTACTTTTGAAATCAAAAAAGATGCCTGTTAGAATCGTCGTAGATAGAAGACAATCCAAGGGAAATCATTCCCTAGTTTCAACCCTGATTATGAGTTCGATGCTTTTGGGTCGAAGTTCTATTAAAATTCTTTGTATAACTTTTCTCCCAATTTTCAATGAAAATTTATTCTTGATATCTTGTTTAAAGATGAGCAACGTGGGAGATATTCGGACGAGTTCATAGTCAGTAGAGTTTAGAAACTCGGGAAGCCGCAACAGTCGATCAAGATGGTCGCAATTTTTTTTGTTAAAGACCGTTAGCGAATCAAAAACATTTCTCGTCGAACTAAAATGATAAGATGACCAGTTAAAAGACGAGACCCCGACAGTCTTAATAGTCCGCCGGCCAGAAACCTTTCTAACAACAACGATAAGTTTCGTATGGAAGATTGAGGGGCAAGGACTTCTTCTGTGGCCAAAACCGATGGGAATATGAATTATCTCCGGGCGAATTCGATTATCCTTTAAAAGGCTTTCGAGATATCCGGTGTTCCGAAGAGTCATTCGATGGTAAACAAGGCGCAGTCTTTTAATTTGCCTTAACTTGTCGCCTAATACACACTCTACCACCTTCTCGTCGATACCGAATCCAGTGAGAATTACTTCATCTTGTGGCAAAATACTTTCGACGATAGATTCTAGATTGCTCATCATGCGGCTCGAACTCCTGGGAAGCATGATTGTTGGTATACCGAAACAAACCTTAGAAATTTAAAACCGATAAGAAGTTTTTTTGCCCCGCGGCTTTTTATCCAAGTGTTATGCCATTCAGGCCCATTTTTTTGGCACCTTTCCAGGAGGCCGACATACTTTTTTAGACGGTGTAATGCCTTGGGGTCCCTCTTAAACCCTTGCAATAAGACTGACGCCCATTCTTTTGATTCCTCCTCAATCGTTCGATTTAAAGACTTCATCCGGCCTTTTTCTTCCAGGTCCAACTCCGTCATATTCATTTCTTTCTCTTGAAACCCATAGACTGCCCGTAAAAAACCGTAGACAGCCGCCCCTTCGCGTAATTTATTGCCCTTGTCTTTGGTCTTTAATCGGCCTGACACAATATCTCTTAAGAGGATCTCGACAATTTCATATGATCTTAAGTTTGGCCGCCTCAATCTATAACGATTGAACTGACGAATATCGAATAGCAAAAGCATGGTGGCTTGACGGTGAGGTCTTTCCCGGAGCCTGCAAGGCTGCAAAAATTTTTCTATCTTATGATTATACGACGTTTTGTAGTCAAGCTCCGGAAGAAATCAAAGATGAGTCCTTATGGATTACTTGGAGTAATGAAAAAAGACACCCTTCCAGGATTGAGGTTGTTGTCTCCCCCCAAGGGTTACATAGGGAAATCGCCCAATGCTACTCTAAATCCTTTGTGCCAAATTATAGATCAATTTTAGGTTCTATTTTTTTCAACTGCTTCTCTGCTGCTTACTACTTATCGACAGAGCCAGAGGTTTCTACCGATGAGTTGATCGGCGTAATGAGTCTATGTCCAACCACGGAACACCAAAGCCGAGTGACATGAGCGGAGCGAGAAATCTCATTTCTTATTTGACTCCAACAAACGACATCTGCGAATCATGGCAGCAAGCCGGGCTCAAGGATGGATAGCCCATGGGTGATGCAAAGATGCAATCACACATGATTACCGCATCAGGTGATGGCTCTGTGCCTAGTCACAGTATTCCCGACGATCGGGATAAGCAGATCCTTGACAGCAAAATATTAACCGTTGCGGAAGTTGCCAGTCTTCTCAAAGTCAGCAAAAAGACAATCTACAAGCTGGCCTCTTATGGGAAGATTCCGCATAAAAAAATTGGCAACAAACTAAGGTTCCTACTTCCGGAGGTGATTACTTGGATGAAAGGACGAGATTATGTCTGAATCATTCAACCCCAGTCACTTTACTGGAAAGCGCGTCATGTACGTCGGAGTCAAAGGAGTTCAGGGCATCTGCACGATTTGGGACTGGAACGCAGAAAAAACAAAGTACACCAAACGCACCTTTGGTAATAAGTATTACGCCTTTAAAAAGGTTAACGGCGAACAAAAATCTGTTTGCTGTGAAACTTTTGAACAGGCCAAGGAGTGGAGAGATTCCTCGAGTCTGTATGCTGAGGTCGTGCCTCATGATGAATTGTATTTTGCCGATGCTAAAGCTAAGTATTTTAAGCATGTTAAAACAAAGATTCGTATATCCACGTTTGAAAGTTACGAATCTCACGCCAAGCATCTCTCGTTTTTTGATCCACTCCCTGTGCGCCAGATTAACGCGAAAGTCGTGGACGCCTGGATTGAACACCTCAAGACGAAGGAGTATCTTGCACTTCAACACAAAAGCCGGATGACTTACCATCACGAACTTTCAATCTTGAAACTGATTTTGATCTACGTTTCTGAATATCTGGACGACTCTTATCAGGTTCCCATAAAGAAGAGGCACTACGATGACAGCGTTATCGATTTGCTTCGGTATCAGCAGTCAAGGGATCGGAACAAAAAAAGATTCATCCCCAGGGCCGATTTTGAGAAGTTCTTGACGGAGATGTGGGCCCGAGCGCGAAGAAAACCACCGAAGACCGTGTTCACTATCCTTGCTGAGTTTCAACTTGGATCTGGTACTCGGGTCGGTGAAGCCTGCTCCCTATCTTGGCAGGACGTTAATCTCATAACTGGTGAAGCATCCATTTCAAAGACTGTGGAATGGTCGAGAAAAAAGGGAAGAGCGACATTGATTTCTCCTGTGACAAAAACCGGGGATTCAAGACCGATCTTTCTTTCGGATAGAGCCCTTCAGGTTCTGAGACTCTGGAAAGCTCGTTGTGGCTGGAATGAAGGACTAATTTTTAGCTATGACGGGGTTCATCCCATCTGCTATCGATCGGCGCAACATCATTTCGGAGCAGCGTTCAGAGCATTGAGAATGCCGTGGAGAAGCACTCATATTTTGAGGCACAGTTTTTCGACGGATTTTCTTGAGAAGACGGGCGATAAGCAGGCACTTCAAGGACAGCTCGGGCATACGACATCGAAGCAGACTGATCACTACGCGAAGATCACTTCGGTCACAGTTCAGGCCGGCGTGAAGTCGTACAGTGAGAGTCTTAAGGGCTCTAATGTTGTGGAGCTGTTTTCGAGAGTCGAAGAGGAAAATTTGGACCGGCTGGGACAAGCTGGGACAAAAAAATAACCCCCGGAGTTTTTTCAATCATCTCCGAGGGTTACAAGAAATTGGCTCAGGTGGCAGGGAAGGCTTTGAGGTACCTTCTAAGTAGCTGAATTTTCATAGTTTTTTAGTTTTATCAACCACTTACCCCAACTCCGGCTTTGGAAGCTAGTGGAACCTGATACCCCCTGTTTTACCCCACCGGCTGGGACAAATTCCCTTTAAATGATCGCTCATATATTACACATTACAATTTGTAATTTGTAATATTAAGCCACTTGTGGCACACTAATGTTATGCGTGCCCATGGAGGTTTAAAACCACAAGATGTCGTGCTGCTATTAAAGATGTTCCTTTGGGAAGATCGGTCATGGCGTCTTATCGACATCGCCCAAGACTTGGGTCTAAGCCAAGGGGAGATCAGTTTTGCCCTACAGCGACTCAAAAAATCTAAACTCATTGATTACAATAAAAAGAAACCCCTCATTGCCCCTACCCTTGAGTTTCTCATTCATGGGGTGAAATACATGTTTCCAGTGGACCCAGGGCACATAGAGCGAGGAATTCCAACTTCACATTCGGCCCCGCCATTGGCTAAAAAAATAGTATCCGAAAAAAATGATCAATACGTTTGGGCTTCAGCCGAAGGCAAAATGAGAGGGCAAGTCATTGAGCCCCTTTACTCTGAAGTACCCTTTGCCGTGATGAAAGACCCCAAGCTCCATGAACTCCTCGCCCTTGTTGACGCCTTAAGAGTCGGCAAAGCCCGTGAACGTAACTTGGCGGCATCTGAATTACAAAAGAGGATGGAAGCCTCATGAGTCGAATAGAAAATCTTGCGATGCTTCAGACCGTCGCTGCGGCGCTCGAAAAGATTGATGAGAAATTTGTCTTTGTGGGTGGTGCAACCACGGCTCTTTATGTCGGGGAGGATGTTGGCCCCCATGTGCGACCCACCGATGACGTTGACTGCATTGTTGAACTAGCATCAACTCAAGACTTCTACAAGCTTGATAAAAAACTGCGGGCTGGCGGCTTTATAAACTCACATCGAGGCCCCTTGTGTCGAATGACCTACAAAGGGATCACCGTAGACATCATGCCGACTGATTCAAAAATTCTGGGGTTTTCTAATAAATGGTATCCAGACGCGATAAATCACGCGACCCCAGCAACCCTACCCAATGGCAAGAGTATAAATATCCTTTCAATCCCCTTCTTTTTTGCTACGAAAATTGAAGCCTACAAACATCGTGGTCAAAATGATTTTAGGACCTCTCACGACATGGAAGACATCGTAACTGTGCTTGACGGCGGAACTGATGTCTTAGATCAACTTCAAAAAGCTCCGGTATCTGTTCAAAAATACCTGAAAGATGAATTTAAAAAATTTCTTGAAAATAGACTTTTCATTGAAAGCCTAGAGGCGCATTTATCTGCGCCAAATACAGCCAAGGATCGTGCCAAGAAAATTGAAGAGTTTTTGACTGATTTCGCCTTCCATTGAAGACCATCGTATAGAAAGGGATCTGAGGTTGTGAAAGTTAAAGATTTGATTGAAAAATTAAGAACATTTGACCCAGAAACTTTGGTTGTCGTCGGTGGATTTGATGAAGAAGGTTACGCCGATATTGAAACTATAAACGCTATCACAGTCGAACCTCGCAAATCGCAGGCTGATATTTTTGGAGCCTATCAAAAATCGGAGTCTGGAACAGTAAATCAAAAAGCCATTTTGATTGATCACGACTGAATATAAAAAATAAACTTATTCCAAAAAACTTTGATGACATTTCCAGACTGAGATCGCCCGCCAAACGATGGGGGTCACCTCATCATAAATGAGGTCGCAAAGTACGATCAATTTCGGTCAAAAGCATAGACATAAACTCGTTTTTGGGAATTCTATAGATTTTCATAAGTTTCTTGAATTTTTTTATCGGCGGACTCGCCACACCCCGTTCCCAATTATTGACACTCTGCTGATTGGGGTAAACGTCGGTGATATTGTTGTGCCCTATCTCAAAGATCATGGCTATGTCGGCATTGGGTGTGTTGTTGAAAAAGCCTGTCCAGTTACCGACTTTAAAGTTAAGGGTAAACCACTTTCGTCCTATGATCTGGTCGAGCCAAATATATACAAAAAAAGAATTGAGGATCAGAAGGAGTGCGATCAACTTGTTAGAGTAGATTGGATAAAGTCCGTTGGTCGCGACGCTGCCATTTGGAAGACAAATGCGGGATTATTTACCAAGCAATTGATTGTAGCTTCTCTGGAGCATCAACCGAAAACTTTGGCATACCTTGAAACTCATTTTGAAGTGAACTTCAAATCTCTCTTGAATAACGAAGAGAAGGCAGCTTAATAATGGCTGGACTAAAAGCAAGTTTGGAAATGCTTGTAAAACCTGGCTAGCATCTGGTCTAAGGACCAATAAGATTAGTTACTCAATGAATAATCCACAGAAAAGCCGAAGAGTTTATTGCTATGAACTCAAAAAAATATTTTACAAAGTCTGTTTTTAAAAAAGCTCTCGAATGCCCCACGAAACTCTACTATATAAAAAAGCCAACTGAATATGCTGATGAAAATAAGGCTAACGACTTCTTAAAAGCTTTAGCTCGCGGTGGATTCCAAGTTGGTGAACTTGCAAGATGCCAATACAAAGCAGGTCATTTGATAGACACGCTTGACCACGAAGAGGCGGTCAAACAAACTGATTTTCTCCTCAAAGAGAAGAACGTAGTTATTTTTGAGGCAGCCTTCAAATTCGACAACCTCTTTATTCGAGTCGATATATTTCGTAAAAACGGGAACCTTTGTGACCTACTTGAGGTCAAGTCTAAGAGTGCTGATCCATCAACTTTCAAGGATGAACTTTGGGCAAAAGGTTCTCTTAAAAAGGGCATCTATGATTTGAAAGGTGATTGGTACGACTACGTTTATGATGTTGCATTCCAGGCGTTTGTTTGCAAGAAGGCCAAACCCGAACTCTCGATCACTCCCTACCTCGTTTGCGCTGATAAATCTAAGAAAGCGACAGTCGAGGGCCTCAATCAAAAATTTCTTATACGTAATATCGAAGGCCGTGAGAAAGTTGAAATAAGAGGAGATGTTTCACCGAGCGCACTGGGCGCGTCAGTACTTTGCGAACTCGACGTGTCCCAGCCTGTTGATATTATACTCTCAGACAAGGAGATGAGTCTAAAACCAGATGGACCGCAGTTTCAGGCTGCTACCAAGTTTTATGCTGAGATGTTTATGGCGGACAAAAAGATACCAACTCAAATCGGCAAACAGTGCAAAACATGTGAGTTTAGGTCTGACCATGGCTCCCTTAAGAGTGGGTTTCATGAGTGTTGGCAGACAGCAACAAAACTTTCAAAGGAACAGTTAGAACAGCCGCTAGCATATGATGTTTGGAAATTTACTGGAGCCAATGAACTTATTAAAAACGGCAGGTATTTTCTCAAAGACGTAACTGAGGCTGATATCGAACCAGAAGGTGCTCCAGATAGAGTCGGGTTTACTCAGAGTCAACGACAATGGATGCAGGTCAAGTCCGCAAAAGAAGGAAATACGAAAGAGTACATGGATGCCGATGGTCTTAGTTATGAAATGTCTAAATGGAAATACCCCTTACACTTCATCGACTTTGAAACTTGTATGGTCGCAATTCCCTTTTCTAAAGGAAGACGACCTTACGAACAAATTGCATTCCAATTTTCACACCATATGGTCTACGCAGACGGTCGGATTGAACACAAAGGTCAGTACATCAATGCAATTCCTGGACATTTTCCTAACTTTGATTTCGTTCGGGCTCTAAAAAAGGAACTGGAGGGTGATAACGGTACGATTTTTAGATACCATAATCATGAAAATACAGTTCTAAATCAGATTCGTGACCAGCTAGAGGAAAGCCTTGAACCTGACAAAGATGCTCTGATCTCTTGGATTAAAACGATCACTCACAGAAAATCAGAAAAGTGGATTGGGCCTAGATCTATGGTTGATCTTTGTCAAATGGAGATGCTCTACTAATTCCATTAAACAAGTTCTTCCCGCCATATTAAATGAGTCAAAGTTTTTGCAAAAGAAATACTCTAAACCTATTTACGGCAAACATGCCGAGATTCTTTCTCACAATTTCGATGTTCAAAAATGGATTGAATTAAAAGATGGTAAAGTTCTTGATCCGTATAAACAGCTACCTAAAGTTTTTAACGAATATGACCGTGAAACGCTTGATCTTCTTATGCAAGACGACGAGCTTGCTGACGGCGGCGCGGCTATGACCGCATATGCCTATTTACAGTTTTCTGAAATGTCCTCAGAAGAAAGACACAAAATTCAAGATGCACTTCTCAAATACTGCGAGCTTGATACCTTTGCTATGGTTCTCATTTGGGAGTATTGGACTGAGCGTCTATCCCTGGTTCCTAAGCTTGTTCAACTCACTGATAAGTTTTAGCTCTCTTTTATGGTAACGGATTCGGCCATTCAGAAGGCGTTCGCCGTAAGCCAATTGGCCTTTATTGAATTTTAACGCTTCATCCTCAGTTCTGAGAGGGATCTTATAATGCTTTAAATATTTGAGAACAGTTGATCTGGCGGAAAAAATTTGACTCGCAATTTGCCTTGCAGACAGCCCTTCTATGACGTATTTTTGACGAAGGAAAAACTCCTGTCGAAAGACTGGAACGACCGTAATACTTGTAACTACTGTAGGTTTGGGTGGCGGAAGATCGGCAGGATCAACCGTGCTGTCCTGAGCCAATTTAAAGCCGCTGAAAAGCGGCTTTATTCTTTTCCCCCATTTTATTTTTTAATTTCAACAACTTAACCCAGAAGAAGCTCTCTAAGTTCACGTCTTTTAAGTCCACAGAAGTCCCGTCGAGATAACCCTATTTGCATACTTTTGTAGTACTCGCGTGTAGTACTTTTTGATTTGTAGTACTTTTCAGGTACTACAACGCACCCCTTTTTCCCCGCGCTCCATTCGCTAAATCCCGCCATCTGTGTTATCCATTTTTCCCGATGAAACTCCCTCAAGAACTTCGATGCCCAGAATGCAAAACGCTCATGAAGCATCGACAAAAGAAATCCTATCACTCCTCTTCTGCAGGAAAAATCCATGTTCCAAAAATGAACGTCATGATTTGTCCAAAATGTGGGGAGACTGCTGTTCCCAAAAGTGAGCTCAAGAAGATCGATAAAAAAATTGCAAAAAAGAAAAAGCGGCTGAGCTCACTGGCATCTGAGGGGCGACGTGCTGCAAAGAAAAAGAAATTAAAACCAAAGGATTTTGGCGGCCCTTTTGAGGACTAGAGTTTCATATGGTGAAGCCGTGTTTTTTTGGCATGAATATTCCATTAATGATAGGTGTTAAACTTCTGTAACGGCTTAATTAGGAGATGACCCTATGAAACTGACAATTTTTGGCTTTGTAATTGCTTTATCGACAGCGCTGAATGGCGCCTATGCTGATACGACCCCGATTAGCGAGCAGCAACTGGGTGAGTATAAGACGGGTGACTATTTACAAACAATCAAATTTAAAAATCAACTTGTCATCCCGTTTGACCTTCTTTCCCAAAAAGAAAAATCAAAAATAAATCATGCTCAAAATGACTTAGACAGAATGTTGACGGTTGTTTTTGTCAACGGTCGAATTATTCGGGCCACGGATGTGCTCGCTCAAGAGAGTCGTGAAGATAGCTCAAATGATTACAAAGCCGCTTTTCATGCTGTAGACCCTAGTGGAGTTATTTCTTCGGAAAATTGGGACTCGTTGGATATTAACTACTGCAAGGCTTCAGTTATCTTAAGCGGTAAGAAAAATAAAAACGGATATATTTTGACCATAAATAAAGAAGCTCACCCTCTCGCGCAGGGTCGAAGTCGTATGAGCATAAATTTTGGAGATTTAGTTGAAACCAAGTATAAGCTTTATGTCGACCTTTCTCCTAAAGAACGGCCCAACGAAGCCACCATTCGAGGGTTTTCAAAGGAAATACCTAGTCTCTCCTGCGTTCGTCATTCTAAGTCAGGTAGTGGTACTCGTGTTATAGATTTTGTTACAGCTATTGGTGCGACGAATGTTGAAGTTCAGTGAGTACGTTGTCGTTGAGACAAATTGCTTAAGTAGTGCGAGTGGAGTCAATTTGCAGGTCATTTCGGTCAGATGAACCCGATAAAAAAATCATCAAAATATATTAGCAGGTTAGGACAACTTGGAGTTCTAACAGTACTCTGCCTTTTTTCACTCCCATCATTTTCGCAAGATGAATGTCTCTCAGGGGAGAGAACGAAAGAGCTTACGTTTACCGCTCGTATGCATGACGCCAACTTAGTCCATGCAAAGCGCCAATTCGCTATTAAGTTTGCCCAAGCTCATGGGGTTTCTACACCCCAATTTGAAACCGAAGAGCGTTTAGATGAGTATATCGAAGTGATGACTATTGGAACTAAACCTCCACGTCATTTCGTAGAACCGTGGAGGCGATATTTTGGAAGCGATAGCTACATTTTCTCTCCGTTAGATTTGACAGCATCGGCCCTGACCGATCCTCTTTCCAGAGACTATGTCTTCAAATTGTCCCAGATTAAATTACCAAAAATTTTCGAAGCCGCCTCGAAGATTGTACATTTTCAAAATGGAGGTGGAAGCGGAGTGATTATCGCTCCCGGATATTTGCTTACTGCAGAACATGTAGGAAGCTCGATTGACTATCGACGTGAGAGCATTGTGTACAAAGGTGTAACTATCAGCCTAAAGAATTCGCACCCTCTTCGTAGTAAATACCTGACAGATGACCTTGATATTTACTTTATTAATGTACCTGAACTAGAAGCAGAAACTGCCCTACCTATTGCCCAAAGCGATCCATCCCTTGATGAAGCCTTGATAAGTATTGGTTATCCAAACCGTTTTGATGGCCAACTGGTTCTTACAACCGGAGCCCGAATTTGTTTTAATGAAAATGATCCCAATCCTTTTCACGATTATAAAAGTTTCGAAGTGATACATTCGACGAATAATATATTTATAGGTAACAGTGGTGGCGCCCTAGTTAACGCTTCGGGTGAATTTGTCGGACTCACTTTTGCGGCCTATGGAGAGGATCATGTCGCAACAAGCTACAGAGCGTCGGTCGTCTCTTCTCTCATGAGTCAGCTAAATATTCCTCGCTGACATGTCACGAGCTCGGCCAATTTTAGCAGAGACTGCAGAATCAATTTTCAGCGTAAACGCACCCATTGAAGGCTCTTGACTTGCTGGCGGCCAATCTCCACCCAAGGATATTTAGGGAACCTTAGCAGATGCTTTGTCTGAATTTGGCACTTTTGGCACCTCGTTTCTCTTGGGAGTATTTGAGAAAAATCCCACCAAGGCTCCATCGAAATATTCATGTTCCCTGTTCCCATATATATAAAGGAACATGGGAACAAGAACCCAAAAATTTTTTCTAAATCCTCAAAAAGTTTTATGAAATTCTTGTTCCCGGTAAAGTCTGGGTTTTGAAAAGGGAACAAGTAAACCTTTTCCCCGCTGCAGTAATGAGAGAACATAGAGTCAAAGGCGGGAGACCTATGGCACGCTATATTAAGGGGACGACACCAAAGCTTACAGAAAAGCTAATTGAAAAAATCTCCACTTCCATTCGCTCTGGTTGTTACGTTGAGACCGCTGTCGCCCTTGCTGGCCTTTCAAAGCAATCATTTTATCGGTGGCTTAAACAAGCCGAAGGTGGGGAGCCGACAGCCCTTACTTTAAAATTGAGTGACGCAGTAAAAAAGGCGATGGCTCAGGCAGAACTTCGAGATCTTGCGGTCATTGATAGAGCGGCGCAATCGGGTGAGTGGACCGCCGCCGCATGGAGATTGGAACGTAAGCACCCTGAACGCTGGGGACGCCATTCAAAAGTCAGCCTTGAGCATTCTGGGCCCAATGGCAATCCAATTGAGGTTGCAAATCGAACAGCAAGTTTAAAAAGAATTCTTGCTGACCCCGAAGCACTTAAGGCCCTTGAAGCAATAGAGGCAAAGATCGTAAATGAAGACAGCTCTGAACTACCAGACTGAGAACTTGATTAACGAAAGATGGCGCTTAACATCGGCACGGATGGCGGAGCATTTGACTCGCGGGCGGTTTTGTCGCTTCCCCCACATTCAGTATGTTGATCGTAAAATTGCTGAAGGTATTGGTCTCGGTGGAGCTCGCATTGTTATTTCGATGCCACCACGACACGGAAAAAGTTGGCTCACATCACTTTACACCCCTGCCTGGTTTCTTTCACTATGGCCTGAGAGAAACGTCATCCTTGCTTCATATGAAGCCACCTTCGCCGCAACATGGGGGAGATGGGTGAGAAACTTTCTCAATGAAAACGAAGCCTCACTTGGAGTTAAGCTTGCTGACGACTCACAGGCTGCAGACAGGTGGAACACAATTCAAAATGGCGGAATGATAACAGCAGGCATCGGCGGACCCATCACTGGCCGGGGTGGGGATCTTATCATTATTGATGATCCCATTAAAAATCATGAAGAAGCTGCCTCAGAAATTATTCGCCAAAAACATATTGATTGGTTTAATTCCACCCTTTACACCCGCGCTGAACCCGGTGCTTCTATTGTTATCCTGATGACCCGGTGGCATGAGATGGATCTTGCAGGATATCTACTAACTGAACATGAAGATAAGTGGGAAGAGATCAGACTACCCGCCCTTGCTGAAGCTGAAGATCCACTGGGAAGAAAACCAGGGGAGGCGCTTTGTTCTGAGCGATACCCGGTTGAAGCCTTAAATAAAATTCAAGCCGCTATCGGCCCCCATATGTTTAATGCTCTCTATCAGCAACGCCCAGCACCCATAGAGGGAAATCTTTTTAAAAAAGAAATGTTCGTATTTTCAGAGATGCCTCTGGGTTTTGATTACACCTTCATCATGGGGGACACAGCCTACACCGATAAACAAGAAAATGATTTCACTGTTCTCACGGCCTTTGGTGTGAAGAAAGATGAGTTATTTATCTTGGATGTTTTTAAAGAGCGAATAAAATCTTCGGACATCGAAGCGCCGGTGTCGGCCTTTATTCAAAAATATACGAATTATGGATTTCACGGTGCTTACATCGAACCAAAAGGCCACGGGATTTATCTCAACCAAGCCCTTCCAAAAAAGGGAATTTTTGTTCCCAGTGAAAGCCAGCTTAAGGATTTTTATTCTGACCGCCGCCTCAATAAAGTGGAACGTGCTAATAACGCCATTCCATATTTGAGCAATAAGAAAATTTTCATAAACCGGAATATTCACATCCGAGATGAGCTCATTTCAGAGTGTTTGAGCTTCCCAAGGGCGAAGCATGATGATTTCGTAGATACCCTTATTGACGGCGTGAAGTTTGCCTACACGAGAAAGCTCTCTCTTCTGGATGTGCTTTGAGATTCTTTTTATAGACCTTAACCGCTCTTAAAATCGCTTCTATTTTAAATATAAACGATCTGAACGTAAAATCGGCCCCTCTTGCTCCTGAATGCAATGTTTACCTGAAATGTTACATTGCGTCGTAAGTTGCGGTATACTTAAGCTTAAGTGGAGGTTTTTGCGCCATGATTGGATGTAGACCCTTTTCCGAAGCCGAGGTCCTAAAAATTAAGAGCCGTCTGGATAAAACGAGGGATCAAGCCCTTTTCATCTTGGGGGTGAAGTCGGGCTTTCGCATCTCAGAGCTCTTATCGCTTAAAGTGTCAGATGTCTTTTCGTTTGGCGCTGTGGTTGACCGCATTGTGGTGGCCAGGCGCCATATGAAAAAGCGGACTCAGAGCCGAAGTGTTCTCTTACACCCAGAGGCAAAGGAGGCCATCTTAAAATTGATTAAAGAATATGAACTAAAGCCCCATCAATACCTTTTCAAATCTCGAAAAGGAGCCAATCGTCCCATGGGTCGTATTCAGGCTTGGAGAATTCTTAAAGAGGCGACTCGACTTGAGAAGCTTTCGGGAAATATCGGCACTCACTCCATGCGGAAAACATTTGCCGACCGGATGTATAACAAGCTTCAACGGGATCTCTTAAGAATGCAAATCGCTTTAGGGCATAAGAGTATTCAATCAACTGTGAATTATTTAAGTTTTAGGCAAGAAGAAATCGACGCCGCAGTCTTGGAGATATAGGTTTTTCGCTAATGCTTAGGCTACAGACAGTACAAGTTCGTCAGCAAGGGAGACGGGTGACTGCAAGTCTCCACGTTGCCCTTTGCTTTTCTTTAATGTGATGAGACCCAGTTCTTTTAAAAACATGACATCGCGGTGAACAGAACGAAAATTGCGGTGGACCATCTCAGCCAAAGTGGAAATGGATTCGGGCTTCCTATCGCGAATAGTTCTCCATAGTTCAAGCCTCTTGTCTGTTAAGACGGTTCTTACAGCGTTAAGAGATTCAAAGAAAACTCCGCTACGGCGTTTGGGAGTCTTCCCTTCATCAAGGGCTTTTGCCGCTGATCGCAGATCACTGTCAAATTCAGATTTGGCTTTTATTTGAATTCTAATCGTTTTCATATTTTGTTTCCTCTTTCTTGCAGACGCTCAAAAAATCATCTACCAGTTGATCCACCGATCCATATTCATAGGCTGATTCCACCCCGTGGAGATGTTTATGGTGGCCCTTTGGAAAGTGATTATCAAAAAGAACCAATAATTCGCCTGAGAAGGGGTCCGCCAGGGCTAACCTGTAGCGAACACCGTCGGGATACTTTTGGCTCTTTGTCACCTTCCAAATCACAGCCTCTCTTACGAGACCATTTTGGAGAACCAACTTCTGTTTTAATATCAATGATGATCGGTTCACCGCTTGAGCCTCTAAAGACATACTATGACATATAATGCCATATATTTCAAGTAAAACTTTGAGCTGGTTTTCTCGCCGGAAACGGAATAAAGGAGAAGACTCCCGCCAGAGCACTTTTCAAATCAGAATGGTGAATTTTCTCAACTTGAAGCTGCATTACGAGACCCACCAAGTGAGCCGCTTTAACTTCTAAGTCCATGAGGTCCTTTATCACTACTGAAGTCGGCTTTTGGGAGTTGCCCAGAACATAAAGCGCAAGAGTACTTGTCAAAATATGTTTAAGAGCGTGATCGACTTGATTCGGGGTAAGGCCCACGGAAACCGCTTCCCGCTTCCCTTTAGGTCTTCGCTTTTTGCTTTGCCGCTTCATTTTTCTCTTCATCTTCTTCCAGCCATTCCTCTTTAAGAGCTAAACACGAATATATTGGTTCGTGTTTTATAGCTCGTCTCCCGGTCAAAATCAAGAGTCGAAGCAATAACTACGTCGATGTTTAAGATACGGGAGACGGTAATGAACGCTATTAGAAAAATTTTCTCTAAAAACCTAAAACGCTTACGAAAACGAAGTGGCTTAACCCAAGAAGAGCTTGCTGAAAAACTGGATATTACCCCACGGTATATACAGCACCTTGAAGGCAGGAATTGCCCAAGTGTTGGGATCGATAAAATTGCCGACCTGGCTCGGACCCTTAAGGCTAAACCAAGGGATTTTTTCGAAGATTGAGTATTATAATCCATTCCGTCTACTGATGAGTGGGTTGTGGCGGTTGATTTTGATTTTCTGGTAATGTGGGCAAGAGTAGTCTTTTCCAGAGCTGTCTCTCTATCGTGTAGAGTTCGGAACCCTTGAGGAGGGTGTAATAATTTAATTTTTCAACACTGATCTTATCGGCATTCTCTTTTAGAAAGGCATATACGACTTTATCGGCCTTTGATTTTACTGCGTCTGATAGCATTTCTAGGCGCTGATTCTTATCAAGATTAATTTGATAAGTGAGACATCGACTTTTAAACACTGCTGCATTTACACCCTTAAGAATTGGTACCGTATCAGAAATAACGATAAGTTTTCCGGTAAATTCAAACTCTTTCGCTACCGCTTTATGCGTAGATGTGTCCCATCTTATGATTCGCTCGCGGGGAGTCGTTCCTTGCATGGCATTGTTTAGAGAGTCAGGTTCGTGAAGGCCTAGTGCACCCTTTATTAACGGAAGACCCAAAGCTCGATTCTCAAAAATACCTACGCAGGCGTCAAGTAAGATAACTTTGTTTTTCTTTTTATAAAGATAGTTATAAAAGTAAAGGGGAGTCGAATAGCCCGAAAGAGTTGCGAATGGGATCTGGTTTTCTGTCAACGTATTTGAAACGACAGTCGTCTTTCCGATGCCATGGCTTCCATGGCAAAAAAGTCCGTAGAAAAAATCTGACTTAAGGAAGTTTTCAACCATTATCTTGAGCGAGCTGAGATGGCTCTCATTCATTGTTTACTCCCATTCTCCGCTTGACGGGATCTTTTAGTTTCTTGTCTGAGTTGGTGTAGAGTCGCCTCAAAATAATAAACGCTGAAGTTATTAAACTGACGCATTTGCTCGATGGCTTCATGAATACGGGGCTCAGCGATCTCACGGCCACAATCTTCGATTTCAAGGTGTGCTCGACGTATAAAGCGATGAGCCCGTCTAAGGTTACCTAACGTGTCTTTTGAGAATAGCTCATCAATAATTCTGTAAAGTGATTTTGTGACAAGGGTGGCTTGTGAAAGTAGATCCTGAGGGACCGCCCCCTGGTAGGCCTTGGTATTGTCGATTAGGTGTTCTGGAATAATATTACGACTTCCATGTCGAGAGAAATCGCGTTTATGAAGAGCCACACGCTCAAGGTCTACGAAGATCTCGACATGAGTCCCGCTAAGTTTAATACGAACGTCCTTACCTTGATGCTGATAGGGGACTGAGTAGTAGGCACTCTCAAAGCTTATAGTGCAATCGGGATGGACTCGGGCCAGTTTCCATTCTACAGCTTCAAAGGCTAGCGTCGGAAGAGGGTTAAGAGCATGTTTTTCCTGCGAAGCCCAGAGCTGAAGTCTCGACATCTTCAAATGTGGCCGAACTTTACGATTAATCCTACCTACAACGTGTGACAGAGCATGGTTGATTTCGGTAATTGAGGTGAATGTATGTCTGCAGTAGATAAACCTAAAGGTTCGCATGAGAACTCTGGCAGCAGCATCGACCATGGCTTTATCCGTGTGTCCCGCGCTGACAGGAATTATAGTCGTCATGTAGTGGGCGGCAATCTCGGCGTAACCTGGACTGAGATCTGGGTGATAACGATGGGTCTTTATAATACCAGGCTTGAGATAATCACAAACTATGACATGGGGAACACCGCCAAAGGCATCAAACATTTTACGGTGGGCCTGCAACCAGTTTGGTCCCTCTTCATTTTCGGAAGCCCACGCAAAGTTTAGACCACTGAAACCCAAAACTCCGATAAATATATGGGCTTGGTAAATCTCTCCCGTTTTCGGATCAAGCCAGTCGATCTTATCGGCAGCATAATCGACTTCGCAGCGGTCACCAGGCGCGCACTCACGCATTTTTTCCACATGCTCCCGTGCACTTTTGCATCGCAGAGAGATGCGGGGCAGGTTGTCTACGACTTCATATTTGAGCTTCTTAATTTGATTGAGTCGCAAAAGTTCCCGTTCAACGTCAGATGGGCAAAGGAGAAACATTCGCCACTCCACTGCATTTATAACTTTTCTAGGACTCTCATATTTTTCAAGCATGAAATGAAGGAGATAGATAAAGCTGCGTTCGGGTAAAATATAGGAAGTAAACTCCTTTACCGCTCTGCCCTTAAGTAGGCCAAAATCAGTGGCCACTTTAATAAGCATAGTCGCCACTCTGTGTAATGTGGTGGTGGACCAGGCAAGTTCTGCTACTCCGGCTCGTTTACCAATAGTCAGAAGGTAAGTTTGCAAATCTTCGTGCTGAACACGATAAGCGCTGCTGTCATAGCAAGTTGGGAATAGCCAATGAATAAGGAAGTTTTTGAATAAAACCTCACCTTGAGCCAAGTGCCATAGTAATAGAGGCTTCCACTCTTCAAGCCCCAAACCGGATTTTGCAAGGAGTGCAAGAGCATGATCGCGTGCTGCTGGATCAAAACGGCAATTGAATATCTTTGCTACGTCTCGTAAACGTGAGTCACTTCGAGCTTCAATAAAGTTGGTTTTTCTGAGGCGGTCCATATTCTGTTTTTTTGATTGTGAAAAGTCCCATGCGGCCATGATCGAATAAGTTTCATCAATCAAAGAACCCTTAACAATCGTATAAGACGAAACAACATTTGTACGGTCCACGAGGTGTCTCCTGACAAAATAATTCAAATGACCTCCGGGCCAAAAAATTCAAATTCTTTAGGTCCATTAACCGCGAGATAAAGTTTTATTTTGTAGGCCTTTAAGTCTCGGCAAAAACTTTCTACCTGAAATACATCACGAGATATCCGATCTAGCTCGGTCACCAAAAGAGCGTCGATTTCCCTTGAGTGAATGTCACAAATCAAATCTTTAATTCCTGGACGGTCCATTGTTAGCCCGGAGATGCCGCTATCCTCATATTTTTTAATTTTAATATTGTCGGAAAATACCTTAAAATTTTTTAGAGCTGCCAAGAATAGGAAGAGCGCGTACTCCTGCTTTTTGAGTCCATAATTTTCTGTCTGAGTACGTGTGGCTGAGCGAACGTACATGGCTACGTTAAACTCTTCCCCTGGCTCCTCTCTCATATGTGATCGGAGAGCTTTGATGAGTGAATCCATAAACCACCCCGTTATCCTGTTGCGGGCTGCGCGAATTGGCCTGCCCCTTCCAGTGAGGTCGTTTCAATGATGCTCTGGAATTGCTCAAGGAATTCTGGTTGACGCTGCTTCAATTGTTTAGAGACCGATTTATTTTCAAGTAGTTTAACAAGATACCCTCGGGCCAACACCAGATTGAGCATGTCTTGCCCGTAACTCGTTTCAATCAATTTATACTGTGACTGGACACTTGCCATTTCCTTTTCCATTCGTAACATTTGTTCTTGGGTCACACCTTGTAGCCTTTGAGGTTTTTTCCCATCCACGAGCATTTCAACGGGGGTTGCTACGAGTAAAGCTTCGGCGTAGGAGACCGTAATGCTATTGACTGATACCATCAGCTCTACACATTCAATTTGCCTTGTAGGTTTCATTTTTCGCAGGACGCGAGAAAGATCTGGTGAAAATTGTCGATCTTGTAAGAGATCCGCTGCCTCGGGGCATATCCCATCAAGTAGAGTTACCTTTCTCATTATATTGTCTATATTTATGCTGAGTGCTTTGGAAAGGCGCTCTTTTGATACACCCCGTTCAATGGCACGTTTGATCATGAAGTGTTCTTGGATTGTTGAGAGCCGGTTGATTCGAGTATTGAAGGTAAAGGCCTCATCATCTTTGGCCACTAAACATGGGGCTTCAGTCTGTCCCAGTTCTTTAAGTGCGATCAGGCGGACATGCCCATCTAGGAGCAGATATTGATCCGATTTTTTTGGTACAGCAGCTACGGATAGAGGCTCAATGAGCCCAACTTCTTCAATTGAATCTTTAATTTGCTTAAATTTATGGGAAGCCGTAATCCCAAGTGGAGTCTTTCTCGAAAGAAGAATTTGATCGATGGGCACCGATAGAGTTTCTGGAATAAAGCCAAGTGAAACAGTGCTCATGCGTGACTCCCCTCTGGCCAAATTCGTTCGGCAAGATACTTTGGTAGAGTGTCAAGTCTTTCAGCACGAAGAAGATTCCCAAAATTTTCGTCAGCGTAGAGTTTGCGAAGGGCTTCAACTATAAAAAGTAGACGTTGTTGCGCATGCTCAGCCTTTTTTACCATGAACATCTGGCGCTCCACTTCTCTTTGATAAGTTCGCACAAGACTTGTGGTGGAGACTCCTTTTGGTTTTTCTTTAGGTCCTTTGCGATCTAAACCTCGTCCGTGGATTTTTCGACGTTCAATAATTTGACGAGTAGCCTTTAGTTGCCCTCCTCGTAAGCTTCCCGACTCGTAGGCTTCCTGAAGAGCCATTTGCATCGCCTTATCATCATCACCAGCGCCGACAATGCTTAAGGCTGCGGTGATAGGAATGCGTCCTTTCTCGACTGCGACTATTAGCCTCTCCTCACCTTGCTTAAGAAGCAGGAGAATTCCATTTACATATGACACAGTGAGGCCGGTTTTTTGTGCGATCTCTTTTGGGCCGTAACCAGTGTCACGCAAGCGTTCAATATCTGCCATACTTTCTAAGGGACTTCGCCTAATTTTTGTGATGTTTTCAACAAGACTCATAATGAAGGCTTCCTCATCACTTTTATTGACAACAAGTGCAGGAATTAGGGTGTCACCCAGTGCCTTGAAAGCCTTAAGACGGCCTTCTCCACATATTAAAAGAAAACGTTCGGTCCCATCAGGCCCCTTCCGAGGTGTAACAGAGATTGGCTTTTTGATGCCGACTTTGTTTATATTCTCGACTACTTCCTCAAAGACTTTATTATTGCGGTCTCGAGAGTTTAGAACATCAATTTGGTCTATGGGGATCATTCTTACTTCACCTAGACTGTCATTTTGTATCATGCAATTCTCCTAATCCATGCGCGTTTAGCCATTCCATAAAGGTAGTCGAGCGTATCGAAGCGGTAGCTTTCAAATTCAATGGGGTTTTGGTCAGCCAGACTGATTCGGGGTTGACCAAAATCAAGGTGCGGTAACAAAAAATAATCAAAAGGAGCTTTATTGGTGGGATCAAGCCTGACTGCGACAGTAATATCAGGGTGGAGACTCGTATCAAATCTCACCTTCCAGCGATTGCTGCCACTCTCTAGGTTATGACACCTAGCGAGCACAACCGATACCGTGAATTCATCATTCACACGGAGCATATCTGTTATGGGGTCACGGACAACACTGCCACCAATGTCAGCAATTTTTCCTTCTGTATTGGCTACAATTTCTGGATGTAATTTCCTTAAAATTTTATTAATTTCCAAATATCGATAATCGCGCTCGGGCGTATAACCCACCATTTGATATGCCCTTATGAGGCTTCCGAAGCGATGGGTATAAACAGAGGTGGACGGCATTCCCTCTGTTTCGTTAATAACCATGCCTGAAAGAAAACCTCGGGCTTCGTAAAGATTTTTAAGACGCTCGAGTAATTCTTCATCAGTAAAGCGGCGAGTGCGGGCGAGAATAATTCCTTGGGCTTTAAAAAACATCGCAGGGTCAATAATAGCCTTAAAAGCACCTTCTTTTTTAATCCACATATCAGGACTGTTGACCACTCGCTTTTTCTTTAGCTTAAATGAAGTTCTATTGAAAACATTTGTCCCGATATATTTCTCATTTGTTAGGACTTCATGAACAGTGCCTCGGCTCCAGTCTCGGTCGAGATCGGTACGAATCTTCATTGTATTTAATCGTCCGGCAATTTCTGATTCAGAGAGACCATCATTGACAAATAATTCGTAGATGCGTTCGACGTTGCGAATTTCTTCTTCAGGTCCTGGCATTAAAATGACACGATCAGTTTGTAGGCTCTTTTGCTCTCCACGATGGAGCTCGCCTTTAATTTCACCGTTCTGGTCGATGAGAATCCGACGTAAGCCATATCCAGCGGGCCCACCTTGGCGAAAACCCATTTCAACAAGCCGACATTGGCCAGCGAAGACTTTGACGGATAATTCTCGACTGTACTCACCAGCCATTGTTCGCTTTAAACTTTTGATGATATTGGAGGCGGTTGATCCATCATTTTCAAATTGCTCAGCACAATATTTTACCTGGATACCGGCACGCCGACAGATATACTCATAGTAAGCACTCTCGTCGGCATCTTGAAATCGACCCCATCGGCTAACATCATAGACCAAGATGATCTGAAAATCGGCGGTGCCACTCTCGACATCTTTAATCAACTGCTGCAAAGATTGTCGCCCCCCGATATTCAATCCGCTTTTCCCTGCATCAGTATATGTCCTGACAATTTCAAGGCCACGTTGTGCGGCATATTCTCTAATCTTTGCTGCTTGATTCTCGGTTGAATATTGTTGGTGTTCAGTAGACATTCGCACATACTCCACGGCACGAAATAGTGAACCTTGGTTATTGTTGTTATTTCCTCCCTTTTGTTGCATTCTCTCGCCGCCACCTCATCACGGGCTGTCCTCTCTCGGGATTTGGCTATTTGGTGACAAATCATCGAGACAACCATTTGCAGATTAAATGCGAAGGCCGAATGTCGAGTTTTATGAGCCACACCGAGAATCTCTTCAGTCGCAAAATTAACACCTTGTGCAACGCTTAACCATCGCGTCCTCTCTTTGCAATTACAGCCTTTTTCTCGTAAGTATTTGAAAGGAATTTAATTTCCAACATCCACACGTCCATCTTTGCAATTCCCATTTGGGCTACAGGGATCAGACGATAAACTCCCGAGGGAACGGGAGGATCTGGGGGTAACGCACCCATCTTTGCAATCAATTTCATTTTGCGCTTGTGACTGCGCTCCCGTTGGAGGCGCTGATTGCGTTCAATATATTCTGGATGAGTACGGCGATATTCACGCCAGTAGTTTGAATTACGCTTACTCCATGCTTGCTGCGCCCGAACCTGATTGTCTTTATAGTCGGGATCTTTCTTCCGTGTGGCCCTCTGCCCGCGACGCCGACGTTCTCGCTGACACTTGAGAGCTGAGCAATATCTTTGCTTCGGAGTGTGGGGGAGCGTTTGAAATTTTTGTCTGCAGGCGATGCATTGTTTGAGGTCCAAGATGGTCTCCATTCAGAAAATCTTGAATGGGGTGAGGCTGGTGCTGTCTAGGAAGTAAAACTTGATCAACCCTTTTCAATTGTTTTTGTTTCTGCGTTCTTACTACTGGGGAGTTCCTCAATAAGATATCGGCGTGACGTTGCAAACTTACAATTCTCGGCACAATGTCTAAGCTGATCAATGACTTGCACAATATCAAGTTGACGTTGCAAACCCTGGTTTTTTAGTCTTTTTCTTAATTTAGTCGCTATCCTGTTGCGATCTGTGGAACCTGGGTGGTCTGCTCGGTAAGTTTTCCAATAACTCTCTGGGCGGCTCTCTCGTCTCTTTTTTCGAATATCTATTTCCGATTCTGGGTTGGCCTTGCGGTATAGCCTTTTATGGGATGCACGATGTTGTTTTTGACAATGGGGGTTTCCGCACGTTTTTTGCCGGTCTTTCAAACGAATATGAGCTTTGAAATGAGTCTTGCACTGGGGGCATCGGCGTTCTTTATCCTTAATGGCAATAAGCCAGTTGTCTGTAAGGACAAGTGGACCCCCTTGAAAGGACCAACAGAACGTTTGTCGGCTGAATAAACAATGATGCAGTAGTCATAGACCCCTCCCCATAACAACCAGTTTATCTTGTATTTACGGTTACTTGTAGCCGTGGTTTAAAAGCACCGCACAGGCTCACAATCTTGGTAAATGCCAAGGAAAACAAAAATTGACCCTAGATTATTAAAACTGCTTAGAAGGATAGCTGGCAACGTCCTACACCTTAGAACGGCCAAAGGGTGGACCCAGGAGCAGGCTTCTGAGAAAGGTGAGTTCGACCTACGATTCTATCAACGGGTCGAGAGTGGTCGTTACTCTTTTAACCTAGAGACAATAGTCCGTTTAGCCGAAATGTTTAGAGTAGATCCAAGCAAGTTTTTCGATTGATTTTCAGTGAATAGTAATACGGCCTCTTAGTACCGTCCCGATAAAAAGGCTTAAATTTGGCTAGGGTTTTGAAATAATTCCCTTCGGCATCCAACTGGCAGGCAATATTTAGGGTTTAAGGGCGGCTACATTATTGCTTAGTTTCCTATCCTAATATATAAAATTCCTTCGCAGGAAAAGGAGACTTTGTGCAAAAAAACAGCCCCTTTTTGTTTTTGGTGGTAATAGCTGGTCTTTCTTTCGCAAGTCCTAAGAGCTATGCGGCTGAACAGAACTTGGAATGTCAAAAGGCTCAAAAAGCCTTGGAAGACCCAAGTTTTTTAAAAGACTATAAAAAGTTTGAAAGCACCTTTTACGGCGACCCTCGGCACCTTGAATTGGAAAAAGAGTACCCCTTTCATAAAAGTTACGCGGATGCTTTAAGGCAGTACCAACTCGCCCACCTTGACAAGTCTGGAAAGGAAAATGGAGCGGGGTTCGGCGATGCCGTTTACATTCAAGAATTTAAAAACATAATGAATCAAGAACAGGATTGGGTTTACGTTGGGGAACGAAAGGGAAGAGCCCATGAGATCGTTTATGAGCGGCAACTTGCTCCCCCGAATAATAATATCGTTATTGTTAGAAAACTTTCATTGATCGATTTGGACGTTTTCGTCGAAGGCGAGTGGCGCTTTTCTGATCGTTCGGATGAAGAAAAAACTTATAAATATGCCTGGGCACAAACAGAAAAGCCCTATGGTAATTATGTTGGTTCACCCCACCTAGTTGAGGGCGACTTTAAGTATCAAGAATCGTTTGATGACGGAGAAAACACTTACGCGACAACCGTCGATTTAATTACCGAGTCTCATATTGAAATTGCCCAAGACGGACGTTATGACTGGCAATTTCATAATATGTCCCACTCTTACCCTTCTATGAGTGCCATTTTAATGGCGACGAGAGATCCGCTGGGAGACAAAATGAAATCATGCTTTAATACTCTTCTCGCTAAAGAAGCGAAATTGTATCAAAGCCAAAGCCCAGACCTTCTTGAAGGTCTCCCGGAAAGAGCCCAGTATCATCTCTATAGGTATGGAGGTTCTACTATCATTCGTTTTTGTAAATCTGCCGCAAGCTGTACTGAAGCCGAGGATGCAGCCTATGTGAATTTTAGGAAGCAAGCGGAGAAAACTATTGCGGCAAGTATTGGTGGTGCAAAATGATGAATAAAAAACTTAACACAGCTATTTTAGTTACTTTTTTGACGGTGCTTTCAAGTCTAGCAGGCGCAGGCAAACCGACCTACGCTGAAACTTTAAAAACGATGTCCAACACAGGTCTTATTTATGAGCTTGGAAGGGCGGCAAAAAATACCACTGATGCCTGTGGAGTTAAAGTGGCTAAATACGTCTGGGATTCTGCTGGAAAAAATAAATCCTGGGATTCTATCTCACCACAAATTCAAAAAATTCAGCAAAGCAAGGAATGTCAAAGCAGTGCAGAAACCTTAAAGGTTGTATCGGATGAGATTTCGAACCGAAATAGCGCATTTCTTAAATACTGGGCAGAAAAATTATTTCCTAAAGATCAAACGCCAGAATCCTACCCAGCTCAAGCTCCAGTGCAAGTTGTTGTCCCTGAACAACATATCTATCGAGCAGACAAGGTTGAATCTTACGATTGGGACGGTAAGGAAGCTTGTTCTATCGACATAATTGAGAAAGGACTTCATGAGAGTATGGGGCGTACCCTTTACCACCAATCTGATGCGGGCGTTGGCTATTTCGATAAAACCCAACTCATTTCAAACGAGCCAATTCAAATTGAACGCTTAGGACAAAAAACCTTTTACGGTCGCAAATTCCAAGAATTCTATGTCACTTTCAAAACCCAGAGGGGTGAGTCGTTCAAGGTGGTCACGATTGACAATAGTTCCGGTAACATTATTGGCAATGTTCTTCTCCTCGGCCCTAAAGATGTGGAGCGAAGTGAGCATGGTTTAGATCTGGAGTACTGTACCGCTAACTATCTCTCAAGAATTAGCCAATGGGACGACACCAAGCTTTCAAATGTATCCGATGAACAAAAGCAGAGATATTTTACTGTTGGTGATAAACGATACTCTATGGCAGTACGTTCAATCTCCAGTGGCCTGCCTTATGGTGGAAAAGACTGGGATAATTTCAGTGACAGTGCTGCATCGGTATCAGTCGGTAATTTAGGGAAGATTATCGACTCAATTCAGAATAGACATTAAAGAAGAAAGAGGATCACTGAGATGGTTAGTAAATTTTTAGCAGTTTTTGTTTTGTTTGGACTGATCGCATGCAATTCCGGCGGAAACTCCAATGGAACTTCGTCCTCACCTCAAACAAATTCAAAAAACGAAGCTCCGCCTAATCCAGGAAATGGCAAAAAGGGCGATGAACCATCGAAATCCGGTGATACCTCTGTAGGCGCTCCAACAGCGAATACCTCAACGAGTTGTCCTTGGAACATCAGCGATGATCCCGTTGCTAAGAAGTATAAGGATTTAGGAGTTGAAATCACTCTTGATTGCACAATGGCAGAGAACTACTTTCAGATGAATCGCTCTGACATAAATGGACCTCTTAAGGTTTTGGACCAAAGCTCTGATTTATTTGAGGGCTGGGCGAATAAACCGACAACCATTCGTATCGGTGGAGGCCCTTTTCACAATTCAAAAGACAAGATTATTCAGCTCCCTGTGCGCATGGGCGGACGCGATGAAGACCTGAAGAACTATCTCGAAAACGTGAAGACATTGATTGACTTTGAAGTGAGTCAATTTAATTCCGAAGTGCGCGTGAGTTATATCGAATACCATCTCGCAAAGAAGAAAGACGGAACAATTTTAGATGTAGGAGCAGGAATTTTATATCCCTTCGATAAAGAATTTTTAAAATCTGACCTGGAGATTTTAAAAAAGTACAAGACACAGATCCTTGCCCATAAAAAGCAATACCCCAACGTTGTTCTTTATCATGGCAATGAGTTTGGTTTATTCCGCATAAATAATTGGGAGATGAGTTATACCTTCGCATCTGGGATTCCTGCTAACGATCAAATAGCTTATTTCAACTATCTTACAAAGTACGAGGCTCTAAGAAAAGCTTATGAACCTGTAGACATCGTATCTACAATCAGCGGGTATCCGACGACGGATTTCAAGGGTTTCAATGAGATGCTAAATGTGGCTGCAAAAATAAGAGACGTAGTGCTTAACATGCAGCCTCAACCAAAAATGGTACAGCTAACCCGGGAGATCACGCCGAGCCTAAACTTTGGCGTATCATTTCTGTTAATGAACAATACTCTCAAAATTGAAAATATCATGGACTCTTCGGGTCAAGTCGCCAAAGCCGCTGATGTAAGAGCTTGTCTGGCAAAAGCCGACTTTTCCAAGTCTGCAAGATTTAAATGTGGCGGCGAATAGCTCGATAATACTGATCTTGAATACTGACCTTGGTGATAGAAAAATTTTCAGATGAAAGCCGTTCAACGTCACCCACTGCAGTCTAAAGACCGTTTTATTGAATGTGAGATTTGGTACGTTGTTGCAATATTGATTTCGACTAACTTTTACTAAAAATAAGAGACGGGAGTTGTAATGAAATACTTGGCTTTTCTTTTTGTGTTATTCAATTTTAATGCAGTTCATGCCGAAGGCTTAAACTGCCCTAAAAATGTGAGCAAAGAAGAGACGATGTATGTTCATACTCGCAGTTTGCTGACTTTCGGTCAACCTGCCGTGATCGACGGCTGTGACGCAAAAGAACTATACGAGGGATTGCCTGGCTTGAGGGAAGATTTTCGTGATCCCGATGGCTATTGCAGTTCGATGGGCGACTGCAGTCATATCAAAATCCTGATTAAAAATAAACTCAAGTTAAAGTGCCGAATCATGACTTTAGTTACCCATCAGGATAAACCAAGCGCCTACGACTGCGAAGTCTACGATTTGAATAACGGTGGACGACGAATAAAAAATGTTCCCGACTTTGCCGCAGCATTGTCAAATTTCGGTATCACTCTAGGCGAATAATCTTCGGGCTGTCATTTTCAAAAGCCCGATATTGTTTTCACGCCTCCATCTTCGGAGGCTCGATACTGACTAACTGTGGTTTTGGTAGGTCCTTTTTCCTGAGCACATTGCTTAAGATATTTCTAATGCCGTCGTGTGAACTTCCAAACGGGTCATTTGCAAGCTCGGGCCACCTAAATTTATTCCTTTCGATGACTGCAGCTAAATTTTCAAGATGCACTTGGCCATTTGATTTTCTTAAAGCTATCTCATGCTCATCCGGTGGCTGAGCCAGCATTTCAAATGCGGCACGGCAAACATATAGTCTTCTTGTTTCAAAATTTTTCCCACGCCCGTCCGGTTCGTTAAGATAATCGCCGTGTTCCTTAAATGCCGAAACATAAATTCGTTTTGATTCTTTGACGAGACCTTCTGGAAGTTCTGACTTTCTTCTCAGCATCCATTCGATAACATGTTGCGGTTTTCTTTTTTCTCTTTCTTCGTAGAGTCCGGAGATCATTAGTTTAAATATTCCTGAATTAAGGTCATTAAATTTAGACCGAAACTCCGCATCAGAGATTACGTCAGGCTCGAGGCCACATAATAGGAAACAAGCTTGTCGCAAATTCCAATGAGGCATTCTTGCCCAGATACTGTAAGCGGGTTCTTGCTTCTGCTCAGGAGCAAGCAGTGACATATTTATTAGATCCATCCCCATCCCTTCCCTCAAAACTAAACGTCTTTTAATTGACGATACTGATAGCGATTTTTTGGACGGGAATCAAGTATTTGAGAGGAAGATTCGCAAAAAAATTTCTTTTATGAAGCATGGTGAAACAAAGTTTTGAATTACTGACACCGACCGGCACTCATTGTCCTGCATTGTCCGTTAATGAAACGGTCTGGAGTCAAAGATAGCGACACACAAAATCCGCATTCTGAGTACGCCGAAGTAAGATCCAAGTTTGACCGGCACCCAAAATGAGCCACGGTGAAATAAAGTGTGGCGACCGGGCCGCGATGAACCAGAGTGGTAGAGTTTGAAACACGTTGATGCAGAATTTCACGGCTGCCCACCGTCTACTCCCGGCCACATCCCACCGGCACTACCTAAGCCACCCGAGTCCTCACTATCCGTTGATATTCGGTGATATCTGGATATATCCGTGCTTATCCTCTGCAACTTCCTCACTACCCGGTGATATCTGGTGATATCCGATTATATCAGGAAAATTGCTGTCTCAGGTCAAAAGTCTTCCAACGTCTCAAATCAAAAATAGATGGGTCTCCAGTTGGGACTAGAAATTCTTTGTCAAAAATGACAATGCAAAAAAATAGCCAAAAAAAACACTCTAGTCGAATTCAAATCTAAAAAAAGTTTCAGTAGTCTCTCATTTTAACGAAACACGAAATTGGCCTGGGAATTTGAATGGAATGGTTCCCTTCTTCTCCAAGGTCAAGAATAACGATGAGGCGAAAAATGAAACTAAATTCCGGGCAGTTGTCCTTAAGGTTTTCAGAAACTTTTGATTTTTATCGAGGTCTTATTCTGGAAACATTTGAACAGGAGGTGGGTGATCAACATAACTGGCCCATCATCAGATCTCGAGTTTTAAGGTGCATGGGAGATCGGGGACTCGAGGGGAAGTTGAGGGAGCTCTTTGGGCTTCCGCCAAGAAACACAATGCAATCAAATGATTTTCCAAATGACCGGGAGGGTGCATGAGAGCTGAAGAGATAGCCACTGCTCTTTGTGGAAAACGCTGTGGGAAAAATTGGATTGCCAGGTGTCCATTACATGACGACACCCGTGCCTCATTTTCTATCGGCGAAGGAAATAACGGTCGGATTCTTGTTTATTGCCATGCGGGCTGCACTCAGGAAGCCGTTATTCAGAAACTGAAGGAGATGAACCTATGGGGGAACAATGGCAACAAGCGAGATCATTGAAAATATCTTAAAAGGCTGTCTTCCACCAGATGACCCGAGAGCTCTTCCACTAAAGAGTTATTTAAAATTTCGTGGTCTAGACCCTGGAATTATAAATTGGAGAGCCATTCGGTTTCATCCGGCACTCGCTTATTTTGATGAGGAGACAAGAAAGAAGGTAGGTGATTTCCCCACGCTAATAGGATTAATCACCGACCCTCAAGGTAAGCTCATGGGCCTACATAGATCTTATCTCACAGGCGACGGAAAAAAAGCAAATGTCCCCGCTCCTAAAAAAATAATTGGCCAAGTAAACGGAGGGGGAGTCTATTTTTCGCAGCCACGAGATATTGTTTGTGTTGCAGAGGGAATAGAAACAGCCCTCGCAATTTATCAGTCAACCCATATTCCGACTGTCGCTGCAGTTTCAGCCACTGGAATGGCGTCTATTGATCTTGCAAGCACGATAAAGACTGTCCATATCTGTGCTGATAAAGACGTTTCACAAGCCGGAGAAGCTGCAGCATTAAAGTTAGCGAGCCGTCTTCATTTTCAAAAGAGAAAAGTCTTTTTACATCTGCCTTCAGTGCCGATCCCCGAAGGCAGTAAAAGTGTAGATTGGCTTGATATTTTAAATAGGCAGGGGGAAGGCACAATCAAGAACGAAGTTGAAGGGGCTGAAATATGGATGCCTCGTGCACCGCTCCCAATTCCGGGGAAGAATTTTTGCCTTAAGACTTTGAGAGCTATCTTTGATTCTCCAGATGAAGAGATAAGTTGGGTTGTGGAGGGCCTGTTGCCATCATCTGGCCTTTCGGGTGAAATCGGAAAGCCCAAGGCCGGAAAAACAACCCTTGTTAGAAACCTTGTCTTGTGTGTAGCACGAGGCGAGCCTTTTTTGGATCGGGCTACGGTCCAAGGACCTGTGATTTACCTTGCCCTTGAAGAAAAACTTTCCGAAGTAAAAAAACATTTTAAGGATATGGGAGCGACAGGCGATGAGCCCATTCATATTCATGCAGCCAGTGCCCCTCAAAATGCGTTAGTTGAGCTCAAACAAATTATCGACTCTTACAAACCCGTCCTTGTCATTATTGATCCATTATTTCTACTTGTGAGAGTTAAAGACGGAAATGATTATGCCGAAGTGTATGGAGCTCTTGAACCAATAAAAAATTTGGCAAGGGAGAGTGGGGCTCACATTCTTTGCGTTCACCATTCAAGAAAAGGAGGGGCGGACGGTGGAGACCAAATTTTAGGATCAACGGCGATTCTCGCTTCATTTGATACCGCACTCATTCTTAACCGAACTGAGCGCTATCGCACCTTGAGCAGCATTCAGCGCTACGGTGTCGACCTTCAAGAAACGGTTCTTAATTTCGATACAGAGACAAGAACATTTAGTCTTGGGGACTCAAAAACTGATGCAGAATCAACTCGCGTAGGTGACAACATTTTGTCGTTTCTTGCTCTTCAAAAAGAGCCTGTCCGCGAAGACGTTATCAACGATGAGGCTGAGGGAAAAACGACCTTTAAGCGCAAAGCACTCAGGGAGCTCGTTCAAACGGGAAAGATTTTGCGCTTTGGAAAAGGAGGCAAGAAAGATCCTTTCACTTACGGAAATAAAGATTCTTGTTCTGCTGTTCCCGTTAATAGCTGGGAACAAGGGAACATCAACCATCAAAACGGAGGAAGTCCTCAAAATAACGCCTCAAATTGCAGTTCCCACGATTTTAAGGAAAAGCGTTCGGGCACTCAGCCAGATCTCTTTGAGGAAGGTGAGTTGTGACACATGCCTTTGATCTTTTAAGAAAGCTTGAGGCACAGTCAGTCGAGCTTTGGGTGACTGGTGAAAAACTTAAATACAGGACGAAGAAAGGCAGTGTTGACGGCTCGACTCTCAAAGCCATTGAGAAAAATAAAGCTGATCTCATTGAGCTCATTCGAGTTGAGGAAAATCTAAAACTTAAACGTCGATACAATGCGCTTCTGAAATCCTTCACAGAGCTAGAGCTCTCAATTGAGTCGAGCTCCAATCAACATGAAGAGTTTTTAAAGCATGAAACGACGTGGCGGAGACTCGGACAGGAATTGAGCAATATCCTGAATCAATTTGAAGGTTGCAATGTTCATGAGGAAGCCCTTAACGGATTTCTACTGCAGTAAAGACTCTGGACAGTGCGAAGTTCACTAAGCCAGAGTGGGAATGGTTAATCAACATGGAGCTTGGAAGAAAGGTTGAATATGAAAAGTGAGGGGACAAAAAGATAATGAAATCGCTGATATCAGCTTCCACAAAGGGTATCAGAGTTCTTGCGACTTGCAAAATTCTGGAAACTCTTATAAAAAAGACTCTTTTGAGTTCTTTGAAAACAGAATAGACGAATGGTTCACAACGAAGGAGGCAGCACAGTATTTACGCATCAGTGTTAAAAATCTTCTAAATTTAAGTAGCAGTGGAAAAGTTAGGCATTACAAATTTGGAAGGCGCAACCGATATCTTCGTCGTGAACTTAGAGAGCTTCTTCTGGCACAACCCAGAGGAGGTTCTTATGGGAATTAAATTTGATCAAATTACTCAGACATGGATTGCAAGCTTTTGTAAACGGCATCCATTAACAAGGGTTCCGAAAAGCGCACGAAGAAAAGGCCTTAAGTCAAAGGCTGAAGCGCAAAGAGTTTATAATGAGATCGTTGTTCAGGTTGAGCAAATGCTCAACAAACCTCGTGGAGCTCTTCTCTACCGGGAGCTCCTGCCAGATTTTTATCGTTCTCTATTTGAACGTGACTTGACTACAAAGACGATTGAAAACTTTAGGCTTTGTTTAGACGCACATACTTTGAAACCTTGGGGAAATAGGCCCGTTGATTCCATCATGCCCGATGAAATTAGAAGACTCATCAAAGTGGGTCTTGCGGACCGTTCCCTCAGTCATCAACAAAGCATGCTCAAGTTTATTCGAGGTGTTTTCAATTACGCTATGGAAATGGGTATTCTCTCTCGAAGCCCAGTTCCTCAATTGCACTTCAGAATCGGCGATAAGATTAAGCGAGTTTTAACGGAGCAGCAGCTCAAGTCTTTCTTGGAAAAAGCAAAAGAGTTTGAGCATGAGTGGTATCCCATCTGGGCGACCGCCGTTTACACAGGAATGCGTAACGGTGAATTACACGCCCTCTCCTGGGAGAACACAGACCTTGAGAATCGAAAAATTCTTGTGTCTTGCAGTTGGAACAAAAAAGACGGTCATAAAGATCTTACCAAATCCGGTGAAGATCGGATTGTTGAGATTGCTCCAACTCTTCTTATGCTGCTCAAAGAGCTCAAGATCAAAAGCGGTGGCGGCCCTTTCGTACTCCCACGCATTCCAGCATGGGATGAGGGACGACAAGCTGAAATCTTAAGAGCTTTTCTTCTAGGGATCAATCTTCCTCGGATTCGATTTCACGATCTAAGGGCAAGCTGGGCAACAGTCATGCTTGGGAAGGGGATTGAACCCGTCAAGGTTATGAGCATGGGAGGTTGGAAGGATCTAAAAACCATGATGATTTATGTTCGTAAAGCGGGCATTAATATCAGGGGAATAACCGATGACCTTCAGCTCCACGACCCTTCGCACGTCAATGGTCAGGTCATTCAGTTTCACAAACTGGAAGGAGAATAAAACTTGCAGAATACTGGAAGTTATGATAGTGTAGAGAAGTTGTACCGGATTCATGAGTTTCAGGTCACTGTTAATGGAATTAGTTTTAATCGAGTGAGAATTGACACTCACTATGAAGAAAAACACAAAGCCGTTATCAATGATGAAATTATTCTGGAGCTTGTGAGGCTGCTCGATCATGGGTACTTTATGCATGTCGATATAGATGAAGACGGATTTAAGTATTTTGTGAACGATGATTGGTATTTGAACGGTAAACCCTATCGCTTAGTTTGGGGCATCCCACAGGATGAATCTTATCTGGGCGTTAGAAATGCTTTTAGGAGAAGATCAAGATGAAATCCGCTAGAGTTTTGAAAAGCCAGGCCAACAATTGGCCATCATCTGAAACATGGAAGAAGATGGATAAAATCTTGGCCAAAGCTAAAGGCAGCCGGGGTTTACCTCTAAATGCTACGCTCTTAGACCGCTTTAAGTGGGATCTTTGCGGTGAATTGGTTCGTTATTGTGTTGAGCATGATCTTTCGCAACGGGCACTGGCAAAAAAACTTCATGTCAGTGAATCTCGGATCAGTGAGGTTGTGCATTACCATATCGATAAATTCACAGCCGACCGGCTCACTAATTATCTGGACAAGCTCAAACCAAAAGCTAAAATCAGTGTCGCGTAGTAATTTGTAGTAATCGATTTTTTGAAGTCAGTGGTTTCAACGGTTTAGAATGGCATTTGCCACCTGAGCCAATTTTTTTATGACCCTTCGGAATCGTAAATGATTCCGAGGGGTTTTTTATTTTCCGTGGCTGAAAAATCAGAATTGCGACCCTTCTGCGACCCCTCTTCGGGTTGGAAGGTTCCTAGATCATGAGACTTGCGAGTTTTTCGTCCATCTCTTTTTGTGTACGCACCAATTTTTCATCTCTGATTTTTGCGTATCTGGTGGTTGAACGAAGATCACGTTGTCCCGCGACCTGCTGAGTGGCTAACAAATCCTTACAAGTGTCGTAGTGCTCGCAGAGAGCCGCATGTCGAAGGATATGTAAGCTCCATTGTCATTGAAAAACCATTCGATGTCGTTTGGTCAGCGATTTCAAACCCAAACTCCTATGCACGTCTCTACCCAAATTGGGTGAAGTCGGTAAACGAAAAAGATAAAAACACATTTCACGTCTCGGATCAGTTCGGCGGGACTTATGACGTGAAGTTAGTGGCAAACCAGGAATTTGGCATTGTCGATCTCATAATTGGTCAGGAAACATCGCGGTCTAGAATTTACCCCATTGACGACAAGCGAACGGCCATTACCCATTTAGCCACACGATGGAAAGGTGCAAGTCCCCTAATCTGGTTTTTTCATAAGAGAACAACTGATCGCGATTTCAAAAATGCGAAAACCGTTATCGAGGGGCAACAATGAGTCTTCTTAAACTGCACCATGGACAAATTAGTATTCCAAAAGGCTCCGAAGAAAAAGCGAGGGAGTTCTACTGCACTTTTTTAGGTCTTAAAGAAATTGAAAAACCCGAATCGCTCAAGGGCCGAGGAGGGTTTTGGTTAGAACTTGGTGACGTTCAGATTCATTTTGGTGCCGAGGATGGCATCAATCGCCAAGCGACAAAAGCCCATCTCGCTTATGAGGTGGCTGATTTAGAAAGTTGGCGTGGAAAATTAAAAGCTCGCAGTATTGAAATTTTAGATGGGATACCGATTCCTGGTTATACTCGCTTCGAGTTTCGTGATCCCTTTGGGAACAGAGTTGAGTTTTTACAAAAGGTGCAATCATGACAAACGTGAAGAGCGCAGAGGTGCTGGTAGTCGGTGCGGGACCAGTAGACGAGACGGGCTGGCGCATTGATGGTGTAAGTAGCTGGCTCTGGAGCTTCTCAAATGAAACAATTTCTGTTTATGTGATTGACCCATCCCGTGGGCAAGGGGTTGTAGAGGAAGTTTTGGGTGAAGTATTTAGTGGAGTTTTATGTAGTGATTTTTATGGGGCTTACCACAAGATTGAGAGCTTAAAGCAGAAGTGCTGGGCACACATCTTGAGGGATTTGCATAATCTTAGAGAGAAATATCCCAAGAACTTAGAGATTTTATATTTTGCGAGCCGAATGAAAGATTTTTTTGATCGTGGTAATTCTTTCAAACGGAATGAGGTCATTGAACCTCTTTTATCCTTTTACGGTCTGCCAGACCTCGTATATTTTTTTTGATACGAACACAATGACCACAGTTCGATTCTGCTGGCCAAAATATTTCATGTAACTGAATGGAATGATTCAGCTTTGAAGCGTGGTCATTTTGTTTGAAGTTTGTTTCGATTCGGTGTGGGTGGCTCGATGGTCTTAGAGACAGAAACTTATACACTTTCAAGCTCCTCCATAAAGTCCTCGTCGTAGCCGCTGACTTCTTTCTCACGCCGCCGGATTGCATCGGCGATTGTCGGCTTCTTTATTTGCCAAGGACGAAGAGGTTGGGGGCTTGGAGCCTCATTATTTGTGCTGTCGGCACTTTTATCCCCCTTGTGTCCCTTAACTATCCTTCAATGGGCTCAGCAATAAAAGCTTTTTGATAACCGTTATTGAAGGGGCGACATGTTTAAAGACTATCAATTTTAAAACTTGTGAGGACTAAGCCTTGAATCTCTTTGGTGTAACCATCTTTATCATCAGGGTTGTCATACAATGTCGAGATAGCAACGGGTAGATAAGTAGAGTAATCAAAATCCAATGTTCTCATTTGAGGTTCTATAGGAAGCCATACACCGCTTCGAACTTCAATTTCATTCCATGCATGACGGCCAGCACTACTTTCATCGATTTTAAAGCCGGTGATAATTCGAGTTGGAATACCTACTCCACGAGCTAATGTTGTAAACAGGTTGGCAAAATGCTGGCACACGCCTTTTTTCTTTTCAAAAATCTCTGAGGTTCTTAAGGTGCCAACGGTATTGTCAGAGACCATGCCGTAATCGTAGGTAATCGTGTTATTTACAACCTCCAAGATCTTTTTTGCCATGTCGAGTCTTGTGCCTGAGAAGCCACTTTTTAGGTTGTTAATCAAGACTTGAGACTGAGGCAAAGATATTTGGATGTAGGGTGTCTCTTCAAGAAATGGATTATTTTGTGAACGTGAGCTGTTCGGATTAAGTGCAATAGACTCGATCGTTCCCTGAGAAACAGTTCCTTTTAAAACGTATTCCTGGGTCCATCCGTCGGGGTCATTGAGTTGTCGCGCGGATAACTGGCTCCAGTAGGCCGCCATGTTAGGAAAGTCTAACTCCCGATTGGTCAGGATTTTTAGAGTCAATGGTCTCTGTCCATTGAACAGTACTTTGTCGATATGCACTATCCTTGAGGCCACCTCTTCATAGATAGTTAACGCAGTTTGATTCCAAATGGCCTCGTTGACGGAAAGATTGTCAAGGTTCCCCATTCTCTGAAAGCTAAATGGTGAAGTTAAAGAATGGTAAAGGCCAAAGGTTAGTAGGGAGGTATTACCATTTAGAACCGAAGCCGCGAGCCCGTCAAAACTTTCTGTCTTGCCAGTTAACGGATTTAGGCGGTCAACTTTATTTGCCTTTGCTAATCGAATGTCGAGAGAAGGGAGTTTGATATTAAGGTACGTCGAGACTTTGATGGTTTTTAGCTTGTTCACCAATTCGTTTAGCTCAGCAACACTGTCGCCCTCCGGTAACTTTGGATTATACTCGGTTCCACTTGGGACAGTAACTTGTGTCGAGAGAGTGGGTTGATCTCCCGATAAATTATGTGTCCGCTCCGTCACATTGACCTTGTTCACGTCATTTTTTTTGAAGTCCGTTCTTACTGACTCAATTAATCTTTGATTACATCCGCTGTCGATATTTACAGTTTGAGAAAACGTAACCTCATCGCCATTGGGATGATACTCTGTATAACTTAACGACAACTGTAAGGGCCAATCAGTGTTATCGGGAACAAGACTGAGCGACTCTGAGTACGACTCTTGGTATGGCGACGTTACCAGTTCCCTTTCGATAGAGATACTACCGATACTTTGATCTTTAATACTCTGACTTATGCGATAGATTGATTTCGAGACAGATTTAGTTTTTATATCTGAGTTGATCGCATCCGCAACATCATCAATGGCAGTGTCAGAGGCGTTTATAAATAGCGAAGGACCGTTTTTCATTTGAGTTTTAACTGATTCAACGCAAGCTGCATTTGACTTTTTTATCTCACCCGTTGGGACAGGTGACGGGCCATTGGAGTTGGGTTTACTGCAAGCACTCAAAAGCAATACCAAAATATACGTCAAAATTAATTGACGCGACTTATATCCCTTTACAAAGATTTTGTAGCCCATTTTATTTTGGGCACGGGATAAAGATGCCGTTTGTACTTGCTATTACTTTCCCCGCCGCATTTGCAGTCACGATTGACATTGTTGAATTTGAGCCTTGGGTACACTGAGTATATTTGATTGAAGTAACCTTCACGAGTTCGCCACGGGAAAGTTGAATAGCTAATGGGTTTTGTTGGGCAACTGGATTATCAAGCAAGAATTGCATAATCTCCAACGAGTCATTGATGACTTTATCCTCAGCAAAAGAAATAGCACTTATAGATAGGAGTAAGAAAAATACAACAAATTTCACTGTGAGCCTCCAAAGTTCAATCAACGATCAGGGAATAATATCAATTATGAACTGCATAGAGCACGGACTGTGCCATGGATGCCAGAAAAAATGCTAAGTCTAGGCCGTTATAAAGTGCCTGTTTTTGTCACTGTTTTGGAAAAAATTACTGTTCTACATAAGTCGTTTTTAAATAGAACAGTTTGTTCTAAAGAGTATTGTGCATTGAGTCAAATTGCTTTATATTGTGCCACATGAATACGAACGCTGTTTTTTATAAATCAATCCTCGAAGAGGAGTTTGCAAAAAGGACGGAGAAGAATCCCCGTTACTCTCTTCGTGCTATGGCTAAGCTTCAACTTTTAAAGAGGCTCTATCCTAAAAATGGTCAACCCACAGTTTACAGCGTAATTCACGATGCCCGATTTAGTATCGAGAATTCAAAACCGTGTTATGAAGGCAAAACGGAAGTCGATGCGAGCGTTGAGACACCAGATGGTTCGATTTGCTTTAGTGTGTTCCGCTTGACCAAGGATGTTGTTCTCCCCTCCGGAGAAAAAAGAAGTCATCTGACGATAGATGATATGAATGTTACGATCGCGGCACTCGGTTTTCACGAAGTGAGTCACAAGCTTAATTTTAATGAACAAGAAGCTCAGCTCGTACAAGCGGATGCTTTGGCCAATCTCACAAACGAGACGGTAGTTAAAGGCCTGGCAGCGGTTAAATATTTTAACTTCTTATTAGGTGCTGCTGACGCAAAAGTTGTAGATGTCGAAGCTGAAATTAGGGGTGGTCTGCCACAATCTTCAATTTGTGTCGTCCTCGGTGAAGTACAAATGAGAGTACAAAGTCTCTCAGAGAATTTGTCAGAGAACCCATTGGTAAAGGACATTCAAATTCTAACCGCTAAAGAACAACTAGTACTTGGAGCGGTCATTGGCTCTAAAGCTGCTTATGCGACGTTGTATTGCGGAACCGATGTGCCTGGTATGAAGGGAATGATGGATAAGATCTTTAAAGGTCAGCCCTCAGTACCTTTGCTAGATTTAATCCATAATGAGACTGGTAAACCCTTAACGTCAGTTTACACTCAGCTTCTATCGAAGTATCAAGTTTACAATACGGCGACTGGTGGAATACCTGCGGTCCAACAAGAAATGGTGGACTTAGAAGGAGCACTCGCTCAGATTCGCAACGAGATGCAAACCCGTTGGAATATTAAGTAATATTGCGGACCGGAAGAGGTAAGTAACTTCTTCCGGTTTTTCTACCCCGACCAATGCCTCATTGATTACCACTCTGATCTGTCCCACAACCCTCACACCTGGTTTTGCTCACGAGCCACGATACCCTTTATGGTTTTGCGGTGCCAACGCCCTCAGCGGGTCTTTTTGCGGGTTACGCTACTGACAAGACTAACTCGTCGGCGAGGGAGATAGGGGACTGCAAATCTCCACGCTGGCCCTTGTTCTTTTTTAGAGTGACAAGGCCAAGCTCTTTTAAAAACATGACATCACGATGGACGGATCTAAAATTGCGATGAACCAGGTCAGCTAAAGTAGAAATGGATTCAGGCTTCCTGTCGCGGATGGTTCTCCAAAGCTCAAAGCGTTGATCAGTTAGGACCATCCAAAAAGTATCGAGAGATTCAAAAAAACACCGCTGCGACATTTTAGCCTTTGGCCTTTATCAAGAACCTCTGCCACCAACCGCAGATCACTTTCAAATTCTGACTTGGCTTTTATTTGAATCCTAACAACCTTCATATTTACGCGGCCAACACCAATTCATAAAACTTTGCCAACGGCGCAACGGACCCGCGTGTGCCCACACCTTTGAGTTCAATAAGTCCAAATTCGCAAAGAAGTTTTACATCCTGATACACGTTCTTGAAATCACGCTTTACAAAACGCGCCAATTCTTGAATGGACTTTGGCTTTTTTGCACGGATAGCTGTCAAGAGTTGAACCCTTGAGCCTGTAATAACTCTGCCAAGCGTTTCAAAATCTGGGAAACTGATGATGACCATCCCTGCATATTTCTTTGTGGGTTTTGCCAGAACATGAAAGGCTCTGTCCATCGCTTGTTTTTGCGACTCCACCATTAAAAGTGCTCTCTTAGTCTTCATAAATAAAACCTTCCTTTCTAATCATGGCTCCAATGTCTTCTCTCAAAGCTCGAACCCCTCTATAAACATACCCGACCTCAGTTTCCCCGATATGGAGATGAGGCCCTTTTGGACTGTGGTTATCAAAGCCAAAATGAGTCTTGCCGCTTTCTGAGAGCCAAGCCCGATACTTA
>Ga0207037_10032_pt1 | contig 45418 bp, 34 predicted proteins | sample Alteio_BWMinCont_75_FD_153268 | JGI IMG/M metagenome (GOLD analysis project Ga0207037, IMG submission 153268) | Enriched cells from forest soil in Barre Woods Harvard Forest LTER site, Petersham, Massachusetts, United States -... | ecosystem: Environmental > Terrestrial > Soil > Temperate forest >... | reverse complement strand
CATGCTGACCATTATGGTGTCGGCGCAGCCTGCCGAAACCGTCGATACTAAGGCGGTTAGTATTTTACAGGCGCTTGACAAAAAAACAAAAATCGATAAAACCATTTATGCGGAATTCACCATTACCCAATATGGTACAGACAGGAAACCGGGCGATTCACAAAAAGGCATACTGTGGGTGAAAGGCTCAAAATATAAATACGATATAAAAAACCAGATGGTATTCTGCGACAGTGTAAATACATGGACTTACCTGAAGGATGCCAACGAAGTACAAATTAATAAAGTAGACCCTACCAGCGATAAGGGAAGCTTATCTCCGGCTACTCTATTTAATTTTTATGAAAAAGGCTTTAAGAGCCATTTTATCGACGAAGAAAAAGTAAATTCCGTTTTATGCGAATGTATTGAGTTGTATCCCAAACACCCGGAAAAGGAAAAGTACCATACCATTCGGTTATTTATTGACAAAGTAAAAAACCAGGTAGCTAAAATTTCCTTCCTGATGAAAGATGGAACCATGCAGGCTGTTGTAGTGAGCAAATTTTCTGCGAACACTCCGTTTGCCGACGACGCTTTTGTCTTTAATCCAAAAAACTACCCTGGTATAGAAGTTGAAGATTTAAGGGAATAATACCCCCAGATTAGTTTGCTAAAATCGTTTCAACTGTATTTGCTTGTGTCAATATTTTATGCACAGGACAGACGTTAGCTATTTGCATTAAGCGGTTCAATTGGTCATCATCTAAATTCCCCTTTATATGTAGGGTTCGTTTGTAAACGTTTTTTCCATCGGGGGTAGTTTCTTTTTCAACCTCTACTTGCATTGAATCTATTTTCCATTGCTTGCGGTTAGCATACATTTTAACAGTGGCTGTGGTGCATGAGGCAAGTGCAACGCATACATATTCATTTGGGCTGGGACCGGTATCCTGGCCTCCATTGCTAACAGGTTCATCAATTATTACGGTGTGGTTTCCTACTACCGCTTTCATTCCAAAATCTACAGGACCTAAGGTTACGGTTGCTTTGTACATGATTTTTATTTTTGTCCAAAATTAGGTTTTTTATCTACCGTTTACTGTTAAAAGAGCTTTTAGTTACTTTTGCCTTATGCTAAAAATAATTTCAAGAATATCACTCACCCGTATTGTTTTGCTGGGTCTTTTATTAAAACTGGCCTTGTTTTGCTATATATCTCCCTGGAATAAAAATGTAGAAAAAAACAGGATTGTAGTGAGTGATTCATGGCAATATGAAGCAATAGCCGAAAACTTATTGAAATATCATACTTTTTCATCGCCCGTTGATACCATTACTCCGGCTCATTTTTCCGATTACAGACTTACCGGGTATCTTTTTCTTCATCCCGACAGCTATAGGGAACCGGGCTATCCATTATTCATGGCAGCTATTTACTTTATTTTCGGAATAAAGCCTTTTATGGCGATATTGGTCCAAATTCTGTTAAGTAGTATCATCCTTATCTTTTGTTTTAAAATAGCTCTCCTGCTCTTTAATAATGAAGCGATCGCAAAATTATCCACTCTTCTTGTTGCTATAGACATTCATTCCATTTTTGTAGCCAATGAATTGCTTACGGATACCTTGCTCCTCATATTCTTTCTGCCTGCTGTTTATCATTTCCTCAAAGGAATGAAAAATTACCGCTGGCAACATTTTGCCTATGGAGGCATTTTATCAGGATTGGCTTGTTTAACGAAGCCCATTGTTTTGTTATATCCGGGTGTGTTATTGATAATCATTCTTTTCTTTTCCGCTCAGCCCAAGGTATGGAGCATCAAAATGGTTCTTCTCTTTGCCTTGCTATGTGGAGGCATTACTTCAATATGGCTTATCCGCAATCGCGTAGATTACGGCCACTGGCAAATGACTACCCAAGGAGGCAACGACCTCCTCTTCTACTATTCAAGTCTTTCCGAACAAAGGGTATCGCACAATAATCTTGACTCCATCAGGGTAAAGTTTCAACGGGAGGCTGACTCGGCAGGATTTAAAACTGAGAAAGATATTTTTAACCAATCTGCAATCTACAAACAACTTGCTATTTCATATATATCATCTCACAAATTACCCTTCTTCATCAGTCACCTGGAAGGTGGGAGAAACATGTATCTTTCAATTGGCAATCATAGCCTTGCAAGAACATTGGGCTGGGCAAATGATAAGGACGATTCTCAGCAATTTGCAGTAATGAACTCGCAGCGTGTATTGTCAAACTTTAAAAAAGATAAAAGAGAGACCCTGTTAGGCATATTAATTCTGCTCATTATGCTCGTTGAGTATGGGGGAACTGCTTATGGAATAATGAAACTTTATATAGATAAGCAATTCATGTTTATTATTCTGCTCGTATTGACTGTAGGGTACTTATGGGCTATTGCGGGGGTATTAGGGAGCTACCGTTACAAGCTACCCGTAATACCGTTTATTTGCGTAGCTGCAGCATACGGATACGTTAAACTATTCAGCAAAAAAGATAAATCGCTTACGAACAGCGCAGGGTGAATACGGTAATTTCAGGCCAAATGCCTACCCTGCCCGGGAATCCAATAAATCCTAATCCCCGGTTTACATAGAGGTAGCGGTTATTTTCTTCATACAAACCGCCCCATCTTTTATAACGGAACTGTATGGGCGAAAATTTAATGCCGGGTACTTCAATGCCAAACTGCATACCATGCGTGTGCCCTGCAAAAGTGAGTGGGATATGCTTGTCGGTTACATTCATCACTTTTTCCTCCCAGTGCGAAGGGTCGTGCGATAATAATATTTTAAAAGAATCGGGGTTTGTTCCAACTAAAGCCTTATCCAGGTCGCCATATTTACTGAAGCCACCTTTACCCCAATTTTCAACACCAATCAAATCAATATATTCACCGTTGCGTTGAAGTTTCAGATTTTCATTGCGCATTAAATGGAAACCCAGCCGCCCGTGTATATCTACCAGTTTTTGCAGGTTGGCTTTTTTTTGTTCTTCGTTATACCAGCGTGCATAATCGCCATAATCATGATTGCCAAAAATGGAATATACGCCCATAGGAGCCTTCAGCACTTTGAATACGTCTACCCATGGGTCCATTTCATCGGAAATATTATTTACCAAGTCGCCGGTAAAGAAAATAACATCAGAGCCTTGTTGATTAACCAAATTCACCGCATGTTTCACCGGTTCCGGGTTATCGAAACTACCTGAATGAATATCGGATATTTGGGTAATTTTAAATCCGTCAAATTCCTTAGGCAAGTTTTCAAAAGCTACTTCAACCCGGTGTATTTTAAAATTATATTTTCCCTTAATAACTCCATATATAATCGAAACGAAAGGAATGCCTGCAACAACCGTGGCAAACTGGCTGATAAAGCGTCTCCTCGATTCAAAAAATTCAATAGGAGAATCAGTCTTTGACGCAAACTTATATACCCCTACTCCCATTGCCCTGAGAAGCCGATACACATCTTCGCCCAGGAGAAAAAGTGAAAATATAAGCTTAGGTACATACAAAAGCACAAAGGCAGCAGCTACAAATTGAACAATAAACGACGTGTGCCTGGCAGAAAACGAAACAGTTGAGATAGTATATATAACGCAAGCTATAAATGCCAGGTTAACTACCCAATAGAGCCATGTGGCAGTTCGCTTTACCGGGAATGATGAGGTAGAAAAAATAGTCTTAACTCCTCTGAATACATACAAATCAATCAGGAATAGCACCAGGAAGAATATTGTGAATCCGAAAACTACCTTACTGTCTAGTGCCATTATTTTACGCATTGGTTTATAGACGTACAAAGGTCTTAAAAACTTTAATAGCACGGAAGCCCAAGTTTTCTTGTATTTTTGCAATTCAGTTAAAAGCTGATGAAAAAAGCGTGAAGTACAGAATAGACGACAAATATGACTCGGTTGCCTTGGGCACCATAACAGGGTTGTTCGTACCTATAATCGCATTTCTTCTGTATTATCTTATTCGTTATAGGGGAATGTATTTTCCGGCCTTTATCCGCTACCTGTATGATGGCGGAACTTTTATTCCCATACTGAGCTTATGTGTAGTTCCTAACTTGTTGGTATTTTTCATATTTATATGGACTGACCGCGACAGATCAGCCAGGGGAGTATTACAAGCCACTTTTGTGTTTGCCATTTATGTCTGTATTATGAAACTGATTTAAGCATGAAATACTACATTATTGCCGGTGAAGCATCCGGCGACCTTCATGCCTCCAATCTTGTTAAAAACCTGAAGCTAAATGACACCGCTGCAGAAATACGAGGCTGGGGCGGAGATATGATGCAGCAGCAGGGCGTTCACCTTGTAAAACATTACCGCGACCTTGCCTTTATGGGCTTTGCCGAGGTTATACAACACCTTCCTGAAATACTTAAAAATATTAACTTTTGCAAAAGTGACATACTTGCCTTTAAACCCGATGTTCTTATCCTTGTAGATTACCCGGGCTTTAACCTGCGAATTGCAAAATTCGCCAAAAAAGCTGGACTGAAAGTAGTGTATTATATTTCCCCCCAGGTCTGGGCATGGAAATCGTCGCGGGTACATTTGATAAAAGAAGTAGTGGATAAAATGCTGGTCATATTCCCTTTTGAAAAGGATTTCTACAAAAAATACAACTACGATGTAGAATTTGTAGGGCACCCACTGTTGGACGCTATTACTAACTCCCCCTACTCTTCTCTAACCGATTTCCGAAAAGAAAATAGCTTACCAGATACACCAATTATAGCCTTGCTTCCCGGAAGCCGCCACCAGGAAATTGAAAACATGCTTCCTGTAATGAGTGAAACGGCGTTACGTTTTCCAAAATGGCAGTTTATTATTGCCGGAGCCCCATCTGCCCATAAAGAATGGTATCAACATTATTTGCATCATTCCAACATCAGTATTGTATACGGCAAAACATACGAATTGCTTTCCCACTCCTCAGCAGCGTTGGTTACATCGGGTACAGCAACCATGGAAACAGCCTTATGGAATGTTCCCGAAGTTATTTGTTATCGCGCCAAAGGCCTTACTGGAACCATATCCTATCATTTAGCCAAACAACTGATTGGAAAAAAATTGAAATATATTGGTATAGTTAATTTGGTTATGGAAAAAGAGGTGGTGAAAGAGCTTATACAACATGATTTAACGGTGGAAAATCTTTCGGAAGAATTAAAAAAATTGATGGAGGATCCGTCATACCGGGAAAAGATATTAAGCGACTACCGCTCTATGGATGAGAAATTAGGCGGACCCGGCGCTTCTGGAAGAGCAGCAAAATCAATTTCGGAGTTTCTTCACACTACTAAACCGGGACATATATCTGTATGAAAAAGCTGTTGTTACCGGTGCTTTTTATTCTACTGCCTTTTTACCTGTTTTCTATCAATATAAGTGTGCGTATTTATGAATCAGATAGCATAAAAAACATATTACTGGCACCTCAATCTGGTAGCTACCTGCTAATTGCAGATGGTAAGTTAATCGATACCATAACAACTGCCAATGTATTCGAGATAAAGGACAAAGACAGCTTACTTGTATTGAGAAGCCTTAAAGGAGAACTTGGTAAATTCAATTCTATCCAATTAAAGGAATGCAGACCCGATTGCAGTTTTAATATAAAAATATCTCTTGAAAGGACCATACGACTCTATAATGATAATATCCAGATATCTAATACAGGAGGATACCTGAAGATGATTAACATGGTAGAATTAGAGCACTATATTGCAGGCGTTGTGGAATGCGAAGGTGGATATAATAAATCTACAGAATTCTATAAGGCGCAAGCCATCATCTGCCGTACATATGCCCTCAATAACTTGGCGAAGCATCTGGGAGAATATTATGAATTATGCGATGCTGTGCATTGCCAGGTATATAAAGGAATGGGAGATATTCCTGCAATTACAGAGGCCGTAGAAAGCACAAAAGGCCTGGTGATTGCTGACAGCTTAAAACACCTGATTGATGCGGCTTACTTCTCTAACTGTGGGGGATATACACTCAATTCCGAAGATGTGTGGGGTAGACGCTTCTCATATCTGCATGCAGTAAAAGATACATTTTGCATGAATCAGTTGCATGCACGTTGGGAAAAGCTTTTTACCCTGCCAGACTGGAACAATTACCTGGATAAAAAAGAATCTGCCTTAACAAAAACAGACACTCGAGGCGAGGCTTACTGGGACTCGATACCCGAGGAAAAAAGAGTGTACCTTTACGACAAAGGCTACTTAATTCCGCTCAAGGATATACGTATGGATTTGAACCTGCACTCTACTTACTTTAAAGTGATAAAAAAAGATAATGTAATAACACTTAGAGGCAGAGGGAATGGGCACCGGGTGGGCTTTTGCCAGGAAGGCGCCATGCGCATGGGTCAGCTTGGATATACCTATTTACAAATATTGAACTTTTACTACCAGGGAATACAGGTGACTAACTATTCTGCATTGCCTTTGCAGGCATATTAATGTGAATTATGACGGTAAAACTCGACCAAATACCGTTTCTTCGAATTGTAATTGCCTTTGCAGCGGGCACAATAACCGAACTATATTATCCTTCACATCACCTGTTTTTATATGGCCCAGCAGTGTTACTACTCTTTCTCATTTTATGGAATTCACAAAAAAATAAAGCTTCCTATTCCCGGCGATGGGTTTATGGCGCCTTACTTGCCCTATTTATGTTCACGACCGGATACGCTGTCATATTACTTCGCACGCCATCGGAAAATAAGTTATATGCGGGTAATTTAACAGGAGAAGCCAAGGATACTTTGGTTGTCTCCATTACTTCTATTCCGCAGGAAAAAGAGAAAACCTACAAAGCAACTGGGGAGATTATAGGCATCATTAAAAACGGGAAACAGCAAAAAACTATAGGCGAAGCATTGTTTTATTTTCATAAAGATTCTGCTTCAGAAAAGATACAATATGGCAATGTATTACTTATTTATTCTCAACTAAAGGCAATTGAAGCACCCACAAACCCTGATGAATTCAACTACAAAGGTTTTCTGCAAACACGTGGAATCAATTATTACTGCCATGTATCGCCAAACAATTATTCACTCCTCTCTACAACCGGTTCAAACAAACTACTGTGTTTTGCCAATAACAACCGCAAAAAGCTTACTCAGCTTTTACAACAAAAAATTGGAGGAACAGAAGCCGATATTGCATCCGCCATTCTTCTGGGCTATCGCGATGAGCTTTCGCAATCAGATACACAGAACTTTATTGATAGCGGAGTAGTTCATGTTATATGCGTTGCCGGTCTGCATGTTGGCATCTTATTTCTTCTTCTTAACTATATCATTGTTTTTCCATCCAAATTCAGATACAGCAAGGCAATGAGCATGATAGTTATCCTACTTCTACTTTGGCTTTATGCCATTTTCACCGGATTAGCAATCCCAGTATTAAGAGCCACCGTTATGTTCAGTTTTTTAACTGTCGGGCGTTTCTATGATAAACATAATCACCCGCTAAACACACTTGCCATTTCAGCTTTCTTAATCCTGCTGTTTTCTCCATTTTCTATTGCCGACACAGGCTTTCAGCTCTCTTACCTGGCTGTATCAGGAATAATTATTCTTTACGAACCCCTTCTATCACTCTTTACTCCTAAACATATATTACTCAGTAAAATATGGGAAATTGTTTGCGTATCCGTTTCAGCACAGGTAGCCGTGTTACCATTGTCATTACAATACTTTCACCAGTTTCCTAATTATTTTATTATCAGCAATCTATTGGTTGTTCCATTGCTCGCTTTGGTTATTTATACCGGAATCTTATTCTTCATCACTTCACCAGTACCCATTATTTCTACTGCTGTTTCATGGATTCTAAAAAAGTGCCTGTTCCTAATCCATATGATTGTTTACGAGATTTCACATCTCCCCTACTCAACGCTAAAAGGAATCAGTATTTCTTCTTTGGAAGCCATTTTATTATTTTTGGTTCTATCACTCATTACCGGTTTTTTCTTTCTTCGAAAAAATCAGTACCTGATTGCAGGGTTATGTGTATTGGCATTATTTATTGGCATTCGTGCCACAGAAAAAACCATTCATTTAAACCAGCAAATGCTAGCTGTTTATGATGTTCCCGGAAAATCTGCCATCACCTTTATTTCAGGTGAGCATTGTGTGATGCCTTTCACTACAGTCGACTCAAGCGACATAGCCTGGCACATACAATATAATTGGTGGAAGCTGGGCCTAAAAAATAATTACCCTATTAAAAGAGATACGAATGCCATAATGCTTTCAGGAAGAATAATGATACAAAACCAATTTATCCAGTTTGATAATTATAAAATTGTACTTATCAGGCAAAATAGTGACGTACCATTGCTTGAGAATAAGATAGTACTGCATTCAATTATTATTTCAAACGGATATAACCTTGATATGCAGAACCTGCAAAACGTTTTTAATGTTGAAACTATTATATTTGATTCGTCAGTACCCGATTATAAATTGAAAAATTGGGAAGCCGAATGCGAACAACTACATTTGCACTGCTACAGTGTTAAAACGCAAGGTGCGTATATTGAAAAGTGTTAATCTGAATTATGGAAAATAAAAAAGCATTAGCTGAAAAAGTGGTAGATACTATGTTTACCAATGACCATTTTAGCCAATGGTTAGGGATAGAAAGGGTAAAAGTGGAACCCGGCCATTGCGTGTTAAAAATGCAGATAAGGCGGGAAATGCTAAACGGTTTTTCCATTGCACATGGTGGAATTGCCTTTTCACTTGCTGATAGCGCGCTGGCATTTGCATCTAACTCCCATGGCAGGAAAAGCCTTTCAATAGAGACTTCCATATCACATACAGTCTCGCTGCAAGAGGGAGATATAATCCTAGCAATAGCCAATGAAATAAGTCTCACCAATAAAATTGGAATTTATGATGTCATCATCACAAAGGACAATAATACCGTAGCATTCTTCAGAGGTACGGTTTACCGCACCTCCAAAGAATGGTTCGAAAATAAATAAGGGTGTTCTTAGTTTTGAGCGTGTAAGCCTACACGGTTACCTTCTGAATCGGTAAAGAATGCCATATAACCAATTTCAGGGCTAATTTGCATTTTAGGCATTATCATTTTACCACCTGCCTGCTCTATTTTACCAATAACAGCATCAATGCTAGGGTTTGCGTTGAGGTAAACAACAGCTCCATCCATGCCGGGTTTATGGTTGGGGCTCTGAGCAACAGCTCCTGCAACCTTTCCATTACCCATTTCAGACGGGAAGCTTGCCATTTTCATACCCATCATTTCAGGCATAGCATCCATCTTAATACCAAAAATAGTTTCATAAAATTTTTGTGCTCTTGAAATATCTGTTGCAGGTATTTCAAACCAGTTTAAGCTGTTTTCGTGTTTTTCCATTTTGTTAAGGCGTTAGTTGTTATTAATTTACTAAGCGAATATAGCATAATTCTATTCACTTCCTATCTTTTCAAAACTAAACAAGCTATTTTACGGCAACATTACCCTATTATTATGGTTGAATGAAATGCCGGTATTGCTGCAAAAAGGGTGCACTAAAAATTTCTTTATTTTTTGCGAAGGTTAGCAAAACAGTCATCGTCTAATCAACTATACATCAATAATGCAGTATTAATGTTTTTACTGCATGTGTTTGAAAAATGTTCTTGATGTGTGGTTAATTAGCTATATGCATGTACGCGGGGGTAGCCGTTCAGGGGAAGGCGCCTCCGCCGAAATGCATCCACACTTTATCCTCCTTATTTTACCTTCCTAAATATAACTCAACCACCACTTTTCAGGATGTGTTGATTTATATTTCCCATACCATTTACAGGGAAAATACAATACCAGTACCACGCTTATCCATATAAGATATACTGTCCAAAGATGGAAGCGGCCGGCTACATGAAAGGGAGTTCGACCGGGATTTTCTGTTATAGAGGCTATCGTATGAATCAAATAAATATGGACAATGTAATAAAACATAGGCACTTTTCCGATAACAGTAAGAAACCCTGTAAACTTATTCTGTATGCCGTCAAAAACATACAAAAACAATATAGAAGGCCCCAATGTCATAAGGGCAAACAGTAAAGAAACAGGATACTTATTGCAATTAATAAACGAAAGAACAGTGTAACGTGTCGCTATTTGATATTGCCAGGGATGGGGATCCCCATAAGTATTTAAATATCTTACCACGATAAATAGTATAACTGAAACAGTCCCTATCCAGAATAAAGCCCTTTTTCTTTTAATGGCATCTGTTTCAGGACTAAAAAGCTTACCAAAAGCATAGCCAAGGCAAATTAGTCCGAAATAGGGAAGCACCGGGTAGAATATAAATATCTTCATCCCCGAAGAGACAGGTATTTGTCCCTGAACATGGAGCACAAGCCATATATCGTTTATAAAAGTGCCCTCGGCAAAATGAACATTTTCGGTGAGGTTATGCAAAAAAACAATAGCCAACCCTGCAGCTAGAATTACCCTATAAGGCAGTCTGCACATCAAAGCAAGAAAAATCATACTAACACCGATAGCCCATATCACCATAAGTGTAGGGTGTGTAAAATTAAAGCTGAAGAACCAGGCAAAAGCTATAAAAGTAATCTCCAGGAAAACTAGCCAAAGCCCGCGGGTGAAAAGAAATTTACTTAATTCATTCTTCGTATGCTTCAATCCGTATAAATAGGCCGATACCCCTGTTAGAAAAATAAAAGTGGGGGCACAAAAATGGGTTATCCAACGGGTGAGGAACAGATCGGCGGGAGAATAAAGCAGGTTTAAAGGATCGTGAAGAAAGGCATCATAGTGAAAAAAGTCCCTTGTATGGTCTAATGCCATAATAATCATCACTAGCCCGCGTAAGGCATCGATGGATTGAATACGAGAAGATTTTATATTTGAGGTATTCACTCCCCAAAAATACATTATTTAACGAACTGCTGAAAATTAAGCTGCCCTAGATAAACTTTTCGCCTTTTTGCGCTTTCACTTCATTCACAAAATTGCGAATCTGTTGCTCGTCCTGTTTTTTACATATCAGCAATATATCTGATGATTCAACTACAATATAGTCTTCAAGCCCTTCAATAACCACTAGCTTGTTTTTAGGAACATGTACAATACATTTCTTCGATTGGAATAAAAGCACATTTTTGCCCACCACGGCATTTTTCTCTTTGTCTTTACCTAATTGCTGGTATAAGGAGCCCCAGGTGCCTAAGTCAGACCATCCAATAGCAGAGCTACGTACATATACATTCGGAGCTTTCTCCATTACGGCATAGTCTATCGAAATGTTTTTGCAGTGGCTGTATATTTTCTCGATATGCTTCGCCTCCTGGTTGGTATAATAGTATTTCTGGCATTCTTTAAATAATTCAGCCATATCAGGTGCATGGGCCTCCAGCGCCTTTATAATGCTACTGACGCTCCATACGAAAATTCCGGAATTCCATAAAAAGTCGCCGCTCTGAAGAAAGAATTGCGCCATTTCATGATCCGGCTTCTCGGTAAATGTTTTTACCTTTTTAATTCTCGGGTCTTTTTCTTTTACAGGCGATTCCTTGTATTGAATGTAGCCATAGCCTGTATCGGGCCATAAAGGTCGAATACCAATAGTAATAAGGCAATCTTCCGAAGCTGCTTTTTCGTAACAAGCCTTTATAGCTTTTACAAAAGTCTTGTCTTTCTTAATGAGATGGTCGGAAGGAGATACTACTATTAAAGCCTTAGGGTCTTTCATGGCAATTTTATACGATGCATATGCAATACAGGGGGCCGTATTTTTACGCGCAGGCTCACAAATAATATTGTCGTCGGGAATACCAGGTATCTGTTCTTTTATAAGCTCCTTATATGATTCGTGGGTTACCACAAACACGTTTTCCTTAGGAACTAAGGGTGCCAAACGCTGATAGGTCTCTTGAATCAAGGTAATACCTTTCCCTAAAATATCGATGAACTGTTTGGGGTGCGTTGTTCGGCTCATAGGCCAAAAGCGGCTGCCTACGCCTCCTGCCATAATTATGCAGTAATGATGTTTATTCATTATTTCAGTAGTTGCAAGGCTTTTCGTAAACGGTTAATAACGTCAGCAATTTCAGTCATTTGTGCGGTTCCAACTGAAAGCCTGAACCATGTCGAGTTTTCGGATGCGCCGAATGCATAAAACGGAACAACAGCCACACTTGCTTCATTGAGTATATAACGCATAATACTTTCACCATCGGTCAAAATAGTGCCATCACCTGTTTTCTTGCCCGACAAATCAAAATTTACGGTAAGGTAGATTGCACCTTGTGGCTTAATAGCAGTTACATTGAATCCTTCCTTTTTCAACGCAGAGAATCCTTCATAAAAACCCATTAATCGTTGGTAAATATCATCCTTGAATTCTTCCAGGAAATTATTAACCAGGGGAATGTTCTCTAAATATTTTGCCACGGCAATTTGTTCGGCTTTAGGAGCCCAGGCTCCAACATGGCCAATAATTGATTTCATTCGCTCAATCACTTTCTTGTTACCCATTGACCATCCTACACGAACACCGGTAGCTGCTAAAAACTTCGAAATACCATCAACAAATACCGTGTAATCACGTATTTCAGGAAGTATGGAAACAGGGTTATAATGCTTTGCTTCACCAAATGCAAGTTGACAATATATTTGGTCATACAATAGATACACGGGCTTTTCGCCTGTTTGACCGCGGCGATAATTTTCATCCATCATCAGGTTACAGATGTCTTCCAATCCTTCGCGGGTAAACATAGTGCCTGTCGGATTTTGTGGAGAACAGAGGGAAATAAGAGTCACCTTGCCAATATGAGGTTTGATGTCATCCGCTGTTAACATAAAGTTCTTTTCTGGCTTTGCTTCTATTTCAATCGGGTGGGCTCCAACCTGGTGCACATAGTGGTTATTGTTCCACGATGGAAGCGGATATAATACATAATCTCCCGGATCAACTAATGCCCTGTATGCAGAATATATGATTGGCCTGGCACCGCCGGCAATAATTATTTCATCAGATGCAGAATAATCCAAGGCCAATGTGGTTTTCAGAAATTTTGAGACGGCTTGTCTTAATGACAAAATGCCGTCAGCGGGCGGATAATTCGTTTGATTATGTTGGTATGCATCTATAATATCAGCCTTCAGTTCAGCAGGGATAGGAAATATTTCGGGATTGAAGTCTCCAATCGTAAAATTGGAAATTTTATGGCCGTCCCTTATTTTCGCATTCACCTCTGCTCCTATCTTCAATATTTCAGAGCCTGTGAGATGCTCCGCCATCTCCGAAACCTTAATAGCAGCAGCCTTATGTTTTGTTATAATAGATTCCATTAAATACAATAATTATAGGTGGGCAAAGGTATAAAAATCAGCACATCCCTAATGTTAAAAAAAGTAAACCAATACAATAAGGTTTTTAGAACCCGAGTCGCACCCCTATAAGGATGTTAAACCGCTCCATTTCGTAGTTATCCCAAGTATAATAGGCTACGTTAGCAATGTTGTTAAGGTTAAGGAAGGCTGTAAATACTTTATTGTATTTATACTCAACTCCCAGGTTAAGATCAGGGTACCCCGAAAGTGTTTTAGCGGTCATAATGCCATCTGTCATTTCAGGGGCATATTGAGAACCAACTACAAAGAATTCTGCTTTAAAAATGTATTTATCCTGGAGTGTATATTTTCCGGTAGCGCTTATTTTCAATGCAGGATTATACCATGCTTTCAACTGGTTGGTAGGGGTATATATATTATAATCTCCGGCGAGTATAACACTCAGCTTATTTCTCCATTTATAATCAATATCCACATGTGCATTGGTTACCTTCACATTATCATACACCACCGTAAAATGATTGCGTATAGGCTCTAATGTGTCGGTTATGAAGAGCGGCATATTATCTATCATTGATTGTGCAACAGAAATATTATATGTCAACAGCCTGGTGATGTTTCCGGCAATACCACCAAATACATGGTATTTGGTATAGGTATAATTTAATTTCATGGTATCCTGTACAAATGGATTCACATCTGAAAGAGCTTTATAACTGTTGTATGTTTCATTGCCGTCAATTCCAGCATAAATCATAACTACATCCTGTACAATATGATAACGGGCCAGTAAATCAGGATAAATATTTATTTTCTGGTCAATGGTATTATAATAAACATTCGCTCCTAAGTGAGCATCCCAATGGGTTTCGTTAGTTGTAAAATAAGGATTGAACAAGGCATTCCAATTGGTCAGATTAGAAAGCGGAGTAACATTATAAAAATAATTGCTCTGTATTCTCAGGTCAATACGTTGCTGGTTGAAATAGGTAAAAAATTTCATATCAGCATTGGCGTTATTTTCTGTTGCATTATATATATCATTGAAGTTGTAATACTTCAACTTAATGTCATGCCCTATGCGTGATGAATCCTTATAACTGCTGGCATACTCGATAGAACCATTCGTATAATCAAACCGTTCTTGTATGGGATATAGGCGGAACGTGCCAAATATATCCGGATTAATGCCATATCCATAATCATTTAAACTGTGGTTTTGAAATCCCAATTGCGCAGTTAATGTATGTTGACTGTAGAATCGTTCTCCATAAGCATCTATATTATTGAATGCATATCCGCTGTTTAATTCATTCGTATTATAACTGGCTGAAAGATGATTCAGATGAAATCCATAGTCCATATTGTTCGAACGAAGGCTATTGAAGAAATATTCAGCATACAAGGTATTATAGTTTCCTACGCCGGCATCTAATAAGGAATGGAATAAGCGTTCGGGTGGAGCATCCTTTATTTGTAATGCGGAAATCTGGGGAGGAGTATAGGATGTAGGGAACTGGGTATTTACCACGTCATATTTAACTTTTCTTGAAATGTGCATTGTATCAGCCGATGCAGGATTGCTATCAATTTTAACAGCATCGTGAATGGTAGGCTTGTAGCGGGTAATTACATTCACCTGTATGGTATCCATTCCTTTAGCTTTTTGCTGTGCCACTATACCTGAATTTGCAAACAACGTTACAATCGCAGTAAATGCGAGCTGGCCAAGCCTACTATGTTTGTTTGCGTAGAATCTCATTTGTTGCCTGGTTTTATGCCCGTAGTATCCGAATGCATGATTAATACCGTATCTTGTTTAGCAGGTTGCATGGCTTTTTGTTCCGATTGAATTATCGTGTTTAATTTGCGCTTTGCCTGTCCAACCACTGCCGTATCACTGGCATTATCAATCACCGTATTAAGTGTATGCTTAGCCTGGAAGTTATCTTTCAAGGCTACATAATCATCGGCCAGTACCACCAAGCCCTTCGCCATCCACTCAGGATAAGAAGGCTCCTGGTTCACTAAATCAAATACTGTTTTTTCAGAACCCGAAAAATCGCCTTTGTTGTATTGAATACTTGCAATATTGTATTTGGACTCGCCCTCCATTTCGCTCTTGGTCATTTTAACAACCCGGCTGAAATTAGCCATAGCCGAATCGGATTGTTGCTTTTGCATAAGGGCTTTGGCCTTTAGGAAATATGCTTCTGCATGAACATCGGCTGTAATCTGCGGGGTTTGAATTACTGTATCGGCAGCCCCGATGAGGCCATCCTCATTATTGAGGAAATTATAGCATCTCATTTTTCCTACACGCTCCAGAATCATTTGGGTTTCATCTTGGAACATGTTGCCCAACTCATTATAATACCCAAGCGCCTCCGTATAATTTTGCTTAGCAAAATCAATTTGTGAAGCCCTTACCAGCGATATAACAGTATAATATGTTTTCGGACCTTTCAGAACATAGCGGTAATTCACAATAGCGCTATCATTATTCTTTTGCTTGTAATAATATTCTGCCAAATAAAAATGTGTTTCAGCCGCAAACAGTCCATTAGGAAACTTTTGCAAATAATTGGTTGCTTCAGGCAAAAAGCGGGTATAATCTTCTTTCAGATATTCTGATTTTATAACGGAGAAGGTAGCGGAATCAAGCGCTGAACTGCCTAGAGTAACGCCCAACTTAGCTAAGTATTCTTGCATAGTGCCCACATCTCCTTCCGAAACATAGAGCATCTTTATATGTGATAAGGCTTCATTACCCTCGTTGGAGTTTTTATCCTTTTCAGCTACTTGCTTCCATGCATTTAAGGCCTGTGTATTATCTCCCTGGTTGTAATATATCATACCCAACTGTAAGAGACTTTGATTGGTAGCAGGACCGGAAGGATAATCGGTTACCACGCGCTGATAGGTCTCGGCAGATTTTTTCGGTTGGTTATCTGATAAGTAAGCTCCGGCTAATTGCGTCATAGCCGATGAATAATAACTACTCTTGGGATATTTACCCATAAAAGCTTCTAAGGTTTTAACTTCATCATCAAATTGGTGCTGTACGCCATAGGCCTGTGCCAATTGGTAGCTGGCATAATCGCCGTCGTATGCGCTTAATTCCATACTCTTTTGGTAGAACGGAATGGCTGAAGCATAATCTTCCTGCACAAAATAACAATCGCCAATGCGGTTATAGGCATCGCTCAATCTCTTTTTGTCGGTCGTTTCAATATTTACATATTTCCTGAACCAATTTCCTGCATTATCGTAATCCTTCATTTGGAAAAAGCAGTAACCGGCCCCATATTGCGATAAGTTGTATTCAGGCGTACTGAACGATTCAGTATGGCTCATAAAGTCATTGTATGCGGCAGCCGCATCATTATATTTTCTCTCCCGGTAAAAAGCCTCTGCTTTCCAATAATATGCCAGCAAATGCAATTTAGCATCATAATTATAGGTCAGCGATTTTTCAAAATAATCAATAGCAGGTTCATATTGATGATTATTATATAAATCAACACCCCGGTAATAACACAAACGTTGATAAACAGCCTGCAGATGAGAGTCCCAATTTTTTATTTCTGCCAATGATTTGAGCGCTGCTTCGTAGTTCCGCGTAGTAGAATAAATATTTACAAGATACTTGTACACCTCATCCCGGTGAGAAGAGTTAGGGTATGCGTTCAAATATTGGGAGAGCGCTTTAATAGCTACATCAAAAGGGTCGCTACACGTTTCGTAGGATATTTTGGCAAAATTGAAGAGGGCGTTCTCTTTCAATTCCTGGTTGTAATTCATCTTATACGCATCATTGAAGGCATTAGCTGCATAGGTCTTTTCACCTTCATTTAAATAACATTCGCCAACATGAAACAAGGCATCTTGTGCTAATGAATCATTGGCTACTGCAGCATTCTGAAAATAGGGAATAGCTTCCGAATACTGGCCTGTTACAAAATAACAATAGGCAAACTCATACGCTTCTGTTCCAAGCAAACTCCCCTTTTTAGCATATTTCTCAAAGTAAGGAATAGCTTCTTTATATTGCTGCATATGATAATATGACTCTGCCGTAATTTTCCTGATTTCAGCAGTATTTAGCAACGGTGTGTTGTTCGGAATAGAGTCGAGTAATGGAACGCAATATTGTATGGCTTTTGAATAATCCCCTTCCAGGTAATAACATTCAGCTATATAATATGGTACCGCTTTGGAAAAATTAGGATCGTTGCGCAACTTGAAAAAACTATTTACCGCCGTTTGGTATTTTTTATGAACGTATGCTATGTATCCATAGTAATATAGAACACGCGGGTAATAAGTAGAAGTGGAGTCGGTTACTGATTCAAAATTATGTTGAGCCGCATCTAATTGGTTTTTTGAAAAATTACAATAGCCCATTTTGTAATAATATTCCGACAGCTCTTTGGAGTCAAGATCGTCCACATCCGCTTTAGCATACCAGGTTAATGCATCTTTATACTTATGCTTTTCATATTCATAGTTGCCCAGCAAAAAATATATTTTATGCACTTCAGGCGCTTGCGGATGCTTGTGTATGAAACCTGTCATTTGCCTTTCGGCATCGGCATGGTCAAGATACATGGAGCAAACAGCAGTATAATAATCAGAATGAACCTTGAGGGTGGATTGCTCTTCTTTTATGGAATTGGAAACTTGTTCAAAAAGATGTGCAGCGGCAGAATACTTATGCTCGTCGAACAATGTAACTGCCTTATCAAATATAGCATTGGGGTTGCTGTAAATAAGGGTCTGCTGACCTATTACCACTTGGGAAAAACATAGCACAGAAATAAACAACAGAATCCGTTTCAACATACCTATACGCCCCTTTTTAGAAAAGCAAAGTTATGATTAGGGCTTATGTAAGGCTATTTCATCAGGGGTAAGTTTTCAACCTGTGTATGTTCATTCAATTAGGAGTGTATACACCACTCTTTATTAAACGTACTTGTGTCAAGTATCTCTTTTTGAAACGTAAAAATCATTGAAAATGTTACGCTGGATTTTTTCCGCCTCCTTATTTCTTCTTGTAATTACTATCTTCTTTACGGTTCTGCATCCAGCAAAGAAGCGCTAGGTAATAAAAGAATAGGCAATCTCTTTATGAATATTTTACGGATAATATGCCTTTGAATCAATTATTTGTTATGTTTGTATTCAAATTTTACAATTATATCATTCTGATATAATTATTGGTAAGATTCTGAAAGTACCTGTAACGCTAACTATTTTATTATTATTAACTTGATAGCAAACAAAATACTATGTTAAAATTTATTTTGAAAAAGCTCAATAAGAAATTTTTATATTTCTTCTTATTTACCCCTTTGATTGGCAATTCTCTTTCAGCTCAAACATATGTTAGCGGAGGGATTTATTCCAATACTACATGGACAAAGGCCAAAAGTCCTTACATTGTTACTGATACAGTCTCAATTTTTAGCGGAGTTACGCTAACTATCCAACCTGGGGTAGTAGTAAAATTTGATAACAGTAAAATAATCCGAGATTGGGGAAATTTATATGCAAATGGCACCCTAACTGACTCTATAATATTCACCAGCAATTCAGGAACTCCTTATGCAGGTATTTATAAAGGTATAAACTTTGCCAGCGATACGGTATCTTTTAAATATTGCAGATTCTCTTATGCTATCGCAGCAATTAATGTTGTTAATGGTATTACTTATGCCCCTCCAATAGCACATTGTATCTTTACTTCTAATCTCAGTGGCATAAATAATTGGAGTCTTGTTAATACTGAGCCGTCTATTGACACCTGCATATTCAAATATGATTCAATCGGTTTAAATTCAGGCGCTAGAGTTACGGCTATTAGTTGTGAATTTATTAAAAATGGTACAGGTATTAATATGCCAGGAAATGTTTTAAGTTGTGTATTTAGAAATAATTATGATTATGGTATAAGCGGTGTAGGTGCCCAAGAAATAATAACAAATAGTATTTTTGATTCGAACCGGGGGACCGCTATTTATATTTCTGGCGACAAGATAACAAATTGCACCATAAAAAATAATAATATAGGTATTAATAGTGAAGCGGATAGTATTATTTTAAATGATATATCAGATAATAGGATAGGTATTGAGAGTATGGATGACCGTGTTATCTCATGTAATACTATTTGTGGTAACACTAAGTACAGCATTGTGTCAGAATTTGCCACCAACGAAAGTGTAAGTAACAACTATTGGTGCCTACACGATTCTGCACACATACAAGCTACTATATACGATGCCTATCAAAATATAAACCTTGGCTTTGTTTATTTTACCCCTTTCGATACCACCGCATGCACCCACTTCTGTAATTTAGTAGTTACTGCTACAGCTACACAACGAGTAGTTTGCCCTGGCAGCCCAACCACTTTGACAGCTACCGTTACAGACCCTAATCCTGTTTATACTGCCGTATGGAAACCGGGCAATTATCATGGCTTGTCTTACACAGTTACACCCCACACCAACATTACATATACCGTAGTAGTTACCGACAGTAATGGATGTAAAGATAGCGACCGCATTACCATTGATACTATGTATTGCGCCCCTCCACCACCTTGCGGAAATGCTTATCCACCTTCTATTTGCTATGTTACAACGGATACATCATCCATTTTTAATACTATTTTTTGGCAAAAAACCGGTATGGATACATTGGCTATTGATAGCGTAATTATATACAGTCAAAACATATTGAATAATTATGTGCGGATAGGAGCAGTCTCGGTACATGCCCATACAGAATTTAAAGATTACAGTGCACGGCCTTTGGTAGAACCATCATTCTATGCACTAGGCATGCATGATACATGTGGAACGTATTCATCACAGGGTAATTTTAATGAAACTATTTTTCTCCAATCCTCTGCCGGAATAGGACCAAACGAAGCTAACTTAAACTGGAATTTTTACGGAGGTAACTCGGTAGTATATTATAGAATACTCCGGGACGATTCGGGCAAAGGATACTGGCATGCAATTGACTCTGTTCAAGGTTCTATTAATGCATATACGGACAGATCGGCACCTATTAATAAAGGCTTGCGGTATATGATTAGCACCGATTGGAATGTTGTTTGTACACCTTACCTTTCGATGCAGTTTAGAGGCAATCGTTATACTTTCAGCCCTACAGGCTCCTATTCTAATATGACTTATTTAAACACTACAGGTATTGCTGCGATTTTCAATGAGAATGCTGTTACCATTTATCCCAATCCGGCTACTAATATGCTTTCTGTTGCGTTCAACGAGTCCTTTAAAGGCGCTGTTCGGATAAACAATGTGCTTGGACAAGAAGTCTACAGCAATACACAATTCACCGCTGAAAAAGGGAATACCGGACAAATAAATATAAGTGGCTTGTCAAATGGTGTTTATATTATAACCTTGCAGTCAGACGATGGCGCTTCTGTTAGAAAGAAGATTATAAAAGAATAGAAATATCTCCACCGCCTTCCGGCTAAAAATGCAATTCATCTGCTGCAACGCGCAAGTAACGGCGGAGGGCGAAGTAAGTACTTACCCAGGAAATAAAAATGCCTAACACAACTACTACTCCCGAAAGGATAAGATAGGTGTTCATGTCATTCAGACCTTGTTCTTGTATCTCTACTAAACGCGATTGCGCTATACGGATAAGTCCGAATATCATCAGCAGGGCTATAACGGCTGCAATAACTCCATTGCGCACGCCTTTCCATAAAAAAGGCTTCCTGATGAATCCTTGTTTAGCGCCCACCAGTTGCATGGTTTTAATTAAAAACCGTTTAGAGTATATAGTAAGCCGGATGGTATTATTGATAAGTGTAAGCGATACCAATAGTAGTAACAAACTGAACCCAAGCATAACAAGCGATATCTTTTTCAGGTTTTCATTCATCATTTTGATAAAAGCTTTTTGGTAAACAACCTCTTTCACTTCAGGGTAATGCGATAGTTCTTTTTCGATTTTACTAAGGCTGTCAATATTGGCATAATCGGCTTTTACGTGTATATCAATAGAAGCGGGCAATGGATTATACCCGGCAAGGGTAACATCGACACCGGTATCAACGGCTTGCAGTTGTTTGGCAGCTGAATCTTTGGATATATAAGCTGTAGACTTCACATAGTCCGATGCATCCAGCATCTTTTGCAACTTGGCCACATCGGCATCTTTTGCATTACTATTTAAAAATACTTCCACATCAGCGTTCTCCTTCACATCGCGGGCTATCTTCTGAGCATCTATAATAAGCAGGGCCAATAGTCCGAGGATAAATAACACCAATGAGATACTCACTATCGTTATTAGCGAAGTGGACCTGAATTTATTTCCGATTGCCTTGGATGCCATGAAAAAATTTATGACACGAAATTATAAAATTCTTTTAAGCCTGAACGATAGAAGTAACAAACAGGTAATTGTTTTTTCTAATTTCGCGGTTGTTAATCGCAGCATTATTCAATGGAATATAAACCGGACGAAATAGAAAAAGCCGCACGTGAAAAATGGGCTAAAGAAGATATTTACAAGGTAACTAATGACTCTTCTTTACCTAAATACTATGTGCTCGATATGTTCCCCTATCCTTCAGGTGCGGGACTTCACGTAGGGCATCCGCTGGGATATATTGCATCCGACATATTTTCCCGTTTCAAAAGGTTGAAGGGCTTTAATGTGCTTCACCCGATGGGATGGGATGCCTTTGGCTTACCTGCCGAACAATATGCCATCCAGACCGGGCAACACCCTACCATCACAACTGAACAAAACCTGGCCCGCTACCGCAGCCAAATGGATATGTTGGGCTTTTCGTATGACTGGAGCCGCGAAATAAAAACATCGGACCCTAAGTTTTATAGATGGACCCAGTGGATTTTTCTGAAACTGTTCGGTTCGTGGTACAATAACAAAACACAGAAGGCAGAACCTATAGAAACCTTAATTAGTCAGTTTGAGAAATTGGGTACTACAGAAATTGACGCTGCCTATGGAGAAGAAATGACTTTTTCTGCCGACGAATGGAAGTCCTTTTCAGAAAAGAAAAAATCAGATGTGTTATTCAACTACCGGCTGGCTTATTTAAGCGAAGCCTGGGTAAACTGGTGCCCGGCTTTGGGCACCGTACTTGCCAACGACGAAGTGAAAGACGGTGTTTCGGAACGCGGAGGCTATCCCGTGGAAAGAAAACTAATGCCCCAATGGAGTCTGCGTATTACCGCATATTCTGACAGATTGTTAAACGACCTTGATACTATTGACTGGAGCGAAAGCATAAAAGAAGCTCAACGCAACTGGATTGGGCGTTCAGAAGGATGTTCTTTGCAATTTACAATTAACAATCCCGATAGCTATCGGGAACAATTCACAATTACGGTATTTACCACTCGTCCTGACACGGTTTTTGGCGTAACATTTATAACCCTCGCTCCCGAAAACGAATTGGTGAATAAAATCACACCTGCCTCTCACAAAGCTCAAGTTGAAGAATACGTAAACATTGCAAAAAACAAAACCGAACGCGAACGCCAGGCGGAGAAAAAAGTAAGCGGAATATTTACGGGAGCTTATGCCATTCACCCGTTTACCGGGAATAAGATTCCTATATGGGTAGGCGAATATGTGCTGGCAGGCTATGGTACAGGCGCTGTAATGGGTGTACCTGCTCACGATTCCCGCGATCATGCTTTTGCTAAGCATTTTGGATTAGATATTAAACAGGTAATTGAAATTCCCGAATCCCTCGCCACTGCGAGGAACGAAGCAGTCTTACCCGATAATAAGATTGCTTCGCAAAGCCTCGCAATGACGGAACCTTATGACGGTAAAAATGGTAAATGCATCAACTCCGATTTCCTGAATGGATTAGATGTAAAAGATGCCATTAAACGTGCTATTGAAGAAATTGAAAAACGAGGATTGGGAAAAGGGAAAATAAACTTCCGTTTGCGCGATGCGGCTTTTGGCAGACAACGCTATTGGGGCGAACCTATACCCATCTATTATAAAGACGGCATACCTACTCCATTAGATGAAAGCGAACTGCCACTTGTTTTGCCGGAAGTAGATAAATTCCAACCGACGGAGACAGGTGAACCACCCTTGGCAAGAGCCACCACCTGGAAATACAAAGGACAATATAATTACGAATACACCACTATGCCGGGCTGGGCAGGTAGTTCGTGGTATTATTTGCGCTACGAAGACCCGAAAAACGATAAAGAGTTTACATCCAAAGATGCCATTAACTATTGGCAAAATGTGGACTTATATATTGGCGGTGCCGAACATGCCACAGGCCATTTGCTATATTTCCGTTTCTGGACAAAATTCTTAAATGATTATGGCTTGATTCCTTTTACAGAGCCTGCTAAGAAATTGGTAAATCAGGGGATGATACAGGGGGTGTCTGCCTATATAACAAGAATAAATACGGAAATATTTGTATTGAGTGGTTCAATACTTCGTACACTATTTACAATTCCAATAATTTATATAACAAAAGAAGTTGCAGATAAAATAGTTACCGATGAGGGAATGCAAAATGAATTAGTCGATTTTCTCAATAATTGTTTTAGGAAATTTAATCCTCGAATGGCCGCATTTGTTAGAGATCAAGATTATTCAATAAAAATTGATGCACGTGGAAGAAATTGGTTTAATACTAGACCCTTTCCAATACAGGAAATTTCAGCAAATAACGATATTGAAAAAGAGAAAATCATAGAGTGGATTAATAATTATGATAGGATAGAAAATACCCAAATAGTCTTTTTTCCTGAGGATAATAAGCCATACGTTTTTAACCGCGAAGTCGAAAAAATGTCAAAATCCAAGTGGAATGTAGTTACCCCCGATGATGTGGTTGCTCAATATGGAGCTGACACTATGCGCATGTATGAGATGTTCTTAGGCCCATTGGAATTAAGCAAACCCTGGAGCACACAAGGCATTAGCGGGGTATATAATTTCTTAAAGAAGTTTTGGAGAATGTTTTTCAGTAGTCAGTGGTCAGTGGCCAGTAGTCAGTCTGAAGAATTTTATGTTTCCGGTGAAAAGGCTACTCCTGCCGAATTAAAAATTCTGCATAAAACCATTAAAAAAATTGATGAGGATATTGAGCGACTTTCATTCAATACGGCTGTGAGCGCTTTTATGATTTGCCTGAATGAATTGTACGACTTGAAATGCAACAAGCGCGAAATACTGGAACCTTTGTTAATCTGCCTCTCCTCTTTTGCACCTTTCGTTGCCGAAGAGTTATGGACCAAACTGGGGCATACCTCTTCTGTTGTAAAAGCAAAATTCCCGAAATTTGAAGAGTCTTATTTGGTTGAGAATACGTTCTCCTATCCTGTTTCATTTAATGGGAAAACCCGCTTTATGCTGGAATTGCCATTAAACTTGAGCAAAGAGCAGATTGAGAAAGAAGTTTTATCGTCAGAAGATGCAAAAAAATGGCTTAAAGAGGCTCCTATTAAAAAGGTCATCGTAGTTCCGAATAAGATTGTGAATATAGTTGTATAGCACAGTCATTGACGTTTTCAAGACCAACTTTTTAATGGTATAGTTTCGCAACTGATAACTGACCACTGAAATGAAATATGACATCACTTACACAAATTGCAATTTACTGTATTTAACAAGGAATGGTTTTTCAACATACTTTAAATCAGCCTGTTGCAAAGCAATAGAATTTAGAAACCACTCCTATTTCCTTGTAAAATCCTTGTATTTCCTGTTGTTAATTGTTGTTTTTTATGAGTTTTGAAAATGGAGAAACTGGCAATGAGGCCGGGAGAGCAAAGGTGGTATTCTTAACAATTTTTATGAATCCTGCCCGCTGACTCTTACCCACTTACTTCCGTAAAAGAAGTATCTTTGAATCCTCAAACAGACCCTACTCAAAAATGAAAAAGACACGGATCGCCTTTATAGTTTTATTACTACTTACTTCAGGACTATTGTTATGTGCCGTACTGCATCCTTCGGCCAAATCAGAAAAGCGCAGAGCTATTCTTCAACTCATGGTTGGAGGTATCGAAGCTGAACATTATAACCCTATACCGGTTAATGATACGCTCTCCAAAAGAATATACGACCTCTACCTAAAGCGTTTAAATAGCGATAAACTCTACTTTACACAAGAAGATATTGCGCAATTTCAACCTTACGAGTATAGAATTGACAGTGCCATTAACCAGGGCACATTTGCTTTTTATGACCAGGTAAATAAAGTATGGAATCAGCGATTAGGCGACGATTCCATCTACATAAAAAAACTTCTCTCTAAACCATTTGATTTTAATGCGCAGGAAGATTTTCAGGCCGATGGAAACAAAGTTGCTTACCCAAAAGATTTAGATGCCTTGCATGAACGTTGGAGGAAATTGTTGAAATATGAAACCCTTGCGAAGCTGGTAGTAATGCTGGATGACGAGGATAAAGCAAAAGAAAAGAAGGACTCGGCTTATAAGCCTAAATCATTTAAAAAGCTGGAAGACTCTGCGCGGATGATGGTATTGAAAACGGAGGAAAACGATTTTAAATACCTGGGCGAAATAACCGATACAGATAAAATCAATGAATTTTTCGATGTAATAGCCAATGTATATGACCCGCATACAGAATACTTTGCTCCCGAAGAAAGAAAGAACTTTGATATATCCATGAGCGGACAATTAGAAGGTATCGGAGCACAGTTGCAAGATAAAAACGGAAAAATAACGATTGAAAAAGTAATACCCGGAAGCCCGGCATGGAAAAGCGGGGAATTGAAAGAAGGGGATGTATTTTTGAAAGTGGCGCAGGGTAGCGGAACACCTGTGGATATTGAAGGTATGCGCCTTGACAAAGCTGTGCAGCTTATCCGTGGTAAAAAAGGCACCGAAGTAAAATTGACCGTGAAGTCAGGCATTAGCACCAAAGTAGTTTCCCTAATACGCGATGTTATTCATTTGGAAGATACTTATGCGCATGCAGCCATTATTGAAAATAACGGAGAAAAAATAGGATACATCCGCCTGCCGGAATTCTATACCGATTTTGATGGCACCGGAGCTCGCAGATGTTCGGACGATGTAAAGGCTCTCGTGCAAGAATTAAATGGGGAAAACATAAAGGGTATCGTTATGGACTTGCGCGATAACGGAGGCGGCTCCTTACAGGATGTTGTAAAAATGGCCGGCATATTTGTGGCACAAGGCCCCGTTGTTCAAATAAAGAACCCTAGCATGAAAGAACCTGAGGTACTTACATGCCGCGATACAGGCGCTTTATACAAGGGACCATTGGTTGTATTGGTTAACGGCACAAGCGCTTCAGCTTCAGAGATATTTGCTGCCGCTATACAAGATTATAAACGCGGAGTAATTATGGGCTCACAAACCTATGGTAAGGGTACTGTACAACAAGTCTTTACATTGGATGATAAAATTGCCGCTGCATACAACAGTCTTAAACCATTAGGCTCAGTGAAAATAACCATCAGCAAGTTTTACCGGATTAGCGGGGGTACTACCCAAAAAGATGGTGTTACACCTGATGTTGTGATGCCGGACCCATATCAATATGCTTATGGAAAAGAAAAGGATGCGGATTACCCATTAAGCTGGGATAAAATAACGCCTGCAAACTATGTGGTATGGAATAATCCTCCGGATGTGGCTTACTTATCCAAACAAAGTTCGGATCGTATTTCAAATGACTCTATCTTTATTATGATGAAAGAAGATGCCAAAACGTACAAGCAAGAACGCGACAGCACCCTCTATTCATTAAATTACGACGAATACAGAAAAGCAGACAAAAAAATCAGGGCTGAAAACAAACGGTTTGAAGTATTGAATAAAGCCCTGCCCTTTGAAGATGTATCTCTTTTCAATGTTCGCAAAAACCAATTTATCCTTTCACCCAGCCATGATAAGGATACAATAAAAGCGTCTAATGCAATGGCATTACAAACTAATAATGCAAGTAATTTTTATGGCGTTACGGGTAATTACCATGTACTCATTACTGCTACTGCCGGGGAACAAAGTAAAATGCGCGCAGACACAAACGAAGCTAATTCAGAAAATATCCGTCTCAAAAGAATGATGAAAGATCCCGTGTTATTTGAGGCGACGAGAGTAATAGGTGATATGAAATAAATAAAGTCCGGCTAGTTTAAAAATGAACCGTATCCCCCTTCATGTTAGGCTGCTGGTAAAGCGATTAGCATTATTGCTGATTCCCTACGAGCTATGCCGTATTATTTTCCGGGTGTATAATGCTGCCTACTTCTCTGGCATGCCATTTTCAAAACTTTGTTACTGCCTCTATACCGGGTTGCGATTTGATATTTCGGCCATTATCATCACTAATTTGGTGTTTGTTTTCTTAAGCCTTCTACCGTGGGGAAGCGAACAAAGTTTTTACCGGAAATATGTACTCAAGATGATTTATATGCTGGCGAACAGCGTAGCTCTATTTTTCCAGATTGGTGACACGGTTTTCTTTCCCTTTGTTTACAAGCGTTCTACAGGTGACATCTTCAAGTTTCTAGGTCTTGGCGGTGGAGACGACACAACCGATGTAATGCCCACCGTTATCAAGGATTATTGGTTCATGATCCTGGTCTGGTTCGGGCTTATCGCACTAACTTATTTCCTTTACAGCGTAACGGGAAAAAAGAAAATAAAAAATACGGTTACCGAACGAAAACATCCTGTTACATCCTTCACAGTCGCATCGTACAGCGTTTTTATCGGACTGCTGATTATAGGCTGGCGTGGGGGGTGGCAACTTAAACCTATGAGCACGCTTGATGCCATGGACTATGCATCGGCACACGACGCTCCCCTTGTGATGAATAGCCCCTACAGCATTATTAATACCTATTTCAGACCTGTACTGACAGATAACACCATTATACCCGATGCAAAAAAGTATTACACTCCAATGCAGGCTGCGTCGCCGGGCAATTTCAGGAAACTGAATGTGGTGGTCATCATTATGGAAAGCATGTCGAAAGAATATATAGGCGCTCTTAATAACAGACACCATACTTACACTCCGTTTCTTGATTCATTGATTTCACAGTCGCTTGTTTTTGATAATGCTTTTTCCAATGGAAAAAAGTCGGTGGAAGGTATTCCGGCCATAGTATCGAGTCTTCCCTCCTGGATGAATACGGCATTTATAACATCTCCCTATGCAAATGATGAACATACATGCTTAGCGGGCTTATTGGATAAAGAAGGGTACACTACCGCCTTTTTTCATGGAGGGCATGAGGGCTCCATGGGATTTAATGTATTCTGCAAAAAAGGGGGCTTTCGTTATTACTACGGCATGAACGAGTATAATAACAATGCTGATTACGATGGCAACTGGGGAATTTGGGATGAACCATTTTTCCAATATTTTGCCCGGAATGTTGATACCCTTCATAAGCCTTTTTACGCCGCTATTTTTTCCATTTCCTCGCATCATCCTTTCTCTATTCCCCCTAAGTACAAAAGCAGGTTTGTTCAAAAACTGGGGGAAATGCCTATGCTTAAATGTATTGAATACAGTGATTTTTCACTCAGGGAATTTTTCCAGACTGCTTCTACAATGCCCTGGTTCGACAGTACCTTGTTTGTGATAACCGGGGACCATACCGGACCCAGCAATGACCCCTACTACTCCAACCGATTAGGAATGTATGAAATACCTATTATATACTATATGCCTCATTCTAATCTGAAAGGCAAAACACATATTACCACACAGCAAATTGATATTATGCCCACTATTCTTGGTTTTATGCATTATCCTCAATCCTATTTTTCATTTGGATCAAATGCTTTTGATACTGTCTCATCTGCCAGGCATTATGCCATTGGCTATTTAAATAGTGTGTACCAGATAGAGGAAAATCCGTGGTGCCTGCAAATGACAGATACAATTGTAACCGGCTTGTATAATTACCAAAAAGACAGTTTGCTTGAAAATAACCTGGCGGGCAAAAATTTACCTGTGCAGGATTCTCTTTCCCATATTCTAAAAGCGGTGGAACAGACCTACAATCATTTGGTTATCCACAATCAATTACAATAGTATCAGGAGTTTCTTATTACTGCATCCGCTTTTTCAGCAAAAGCGGTCACAAGTCTTTCCATGGTTTTATCAATATCCTTGTCGCTTAATGTCTTGCTGTCGCTTTGCAGAATAAACCGCAACGCATACGACTTTTTGCCTTGCTCCACTCCTTTTCCCTCGTAAACATCAAATACGGAAACCTGTTTCAAAAGTTCCTTTTCTGTTTTCACCGCAATGTCACGGAGCATCTCAAAATCCACGGTCTCATCAATAATCAGGGCTAAATCTCTCGTTACAGCAGGGAACTTGTTTATCTCTTTTATCGCCAATCCCTTACTCTTACTTTGGATCAAAAACTTCCAATTTATATCGGCAAAAAACACATCCCCATTAACTCCCTGCTTAACGAGAATCTCTTTACGTACTATACCAACAACAGCTACTTCTTTTGATTTAATTGAAAAAGTAAGTCCGGAAGAAAGTAATTTATCGTTGGCCAAAAACATTTCAATAGGTTTAGAAATACCGGTAACCCTTTCTATAAGCGCCACCACATACGATTTCAAATAATAAAAATCAGCCGGCACCTCTTTGCTGTTCCATGAAAGCGGCGATTTATTGCCACATACCCATAATGAAAGGTGCTCTGCTTCCTTATACTTTCCATCCTGTTCTTTATGGTAGCTTCTTCCGAATTCATATAGTCTTAGGTCAGGCTGTTTATTATTCTGGTTAAGGGCAATATTGGTGAGACCATTAAATACTAATGAGCCACGTAAAATATCCAGGTCAATACTCAGCGGATTAGCAATTTTGACGGTGTCTGCGTTATCTTCAAGTTTAGCAGATGAAAGAGAAGTATTCATTACTTCTATGAATCCTGATGAGGTAAGAAAACTGCTTATTTTATCTACCATTTCATCCGATTTTTTCTCTCCCGTATAAACCAATGGTATGTTTAACCTGGGTGGAATAGGGATATTATTATACCCGTAAAACCGCAATATTTCTTCTACAATATCAGCTTGGCCTGTAATGTCCATACGGTAGCTGGGTATGGAGAGCAACCATTTATCGTGTGTACGTTCTATTATTTTTATACCAGTAGCTTCTATTATTTCAGTTACTTTATCTGCAGGAATAGGATGCCCAGCTAACTTATCAGCATAGCCCAGCGAGAATTCTAATTTCAGGTCTTCTTTCTTATCAGGATAAACATCTGTTATAGTTGTTATAAATGCACCTGCATTTACCTCTTGCATCAGGTTAATAGCCCGCATCAACGCATACGTCGTGATGTTCACATCTGCTCCTCTTTCGTAGCGGAAAGAAGCATCGGTATGCAATCCCTGGCTTTTAGCTGTTTTACGGATGTGTGCAGCATCAAAACAAGCGCTTTCAAGAAATATATTCTTAGTATTCTCCGTAACGCCCGAATCTTTTCCTCCATACACCCCGGCTATGCACATATCTTCACTTTCGTTGCATATAAGTAAATCGTTCGGCGTTAATTGACGTCTCTCGTTATCCAGAGTTATGATATGCTCGCCTAATTTTGCTTTACGTACAATTACCTTGTTACCTTTTATTTTATCAGCATCGAAAGCATGAAGTGGTTGTCCTGTTTCATACATTACAAAATTGGCGATGTCGACAATGTTATTGATGGGTCGCAACCCAATAGCCGACAGGTAATTTTTTAGCCATTGAGGCGATTCTTTCACCTCAATCCCTCTAATTTCAGCAGATGTATATCGTTTGCAGGCTTCCGGATTTTGAATGATTACTGTGATGGCAGGAGCTTCCTTTCCATCCAGCGTAGCAGGTGGAATAACCAATTTTAACTTTTCCGGTTGTGCCGCATGAAGATTGATGGCAGCCACTAAATCACGCGCTACACCAATATGGGAAAGGGCATCAGCCCTATTAGGTGTGACTCCTATTTCAAAAGTATAATCCGAATAAACCTGGAAATATTCTGCAGCAGGTAGACCTATCTTTGTGTCAGGGGGCAACACCATTATGCCTGCATGTGATGTACCTAAGCCTATTTCATCTTCGGCACATATCATTCCTTCAGAAGCCTCTCCCCTTATTTTACTTTTCTTAATGGTAAACGGTTCTCCTTGGGATGGATAGAGCGTAGCACCTTCGGTAGCTACCACTACCTTTTGTCCCGCAGCCACGTTGGGGGCACCGCAAACTATATTCAATATTTTTTCGCTGCCAATATCAACGGTAGTTAATGAGAGTTTATCTGCATTCGGATGTTTTATACAGGTTTTAACCTCCCCTATCACCAACCCATTAAAGCCGCCTTTAATAGATTCAAAGGGTTCGATATGCTCTACCTCCAGTCCGCAATCGGTCAGGAGTTTTGCAACCTGTTCAGGCGCAAGTGAAGTATTGGCATATTTTTTTAACCAGTTATAGGATATTTTCATGGCGGCTCAATTCTGAGTACAAAAGTAAGCGGTTACAAGGAATAGTGAAAATAAAAAGGAAAAAATATTAAGAAAGCCCTAGGGGACCATCTATATCATTCTCTCCCAATACCAAGCCCTGTGCCTCCGAAAACTTCGTTTTAGTAAACATAAGGCCCAGCATCATAATAATACTGGAAATAATAATAACATAATAGAGAATACCTATGTTGAACAAAGAAGATATAAAACTGGATGGAATACTATAAAAAAGCACAACGGTAACTAATCCCCGCGGCGCGATAAAAAGCTCCGGAATGACATGCGTACGGGAAATAAACATAAGAAAAATAAACCGCGCAAAAAGGATACAAACAATTATCAATGAGCCTGTAATTATTACTTCCGGAGCTATCAACGAATTAATATTCATAGCATAGCCGAAAAGAATAAAAAAGAAGGTGCGGATAAGAAATGCCGACTCAGCCGTAAGAAGCTTTAGTTCCGAAGTGACTTTGGACATTTTATCCAGTTGCAGCACTTTTGCCATTTTACCTTTTATAAAATACTTGCTGTTATTTAGCATCATTCCAAATACCAGTATCAGCAGCAGCGAAGGCAGATGGAACATTTTAGCAACTGAATAAACCAATATAAGTAAGGCGAAAATGAGGAAAGACTTTATGTGCGTAGTTATCCGGTTAAGCATGAAAATAAGCAAGGCAGAACTGACAAAGGAAATAATAATGATGTATAAAATATTCAGGAAGAAATCGCGAAAAGAACCGGATGACAAAGCATTATCAAGAATGGCAAAGTTGAAAATCATAATGCCTATAATATCTGAAAAGGTAGACTCGTATACTATAAATTCCTTTTTGTGTGTAGCCAGGGCCGCTACCGAAGGAATGGCAATGGCACTGCTTATTACCCCCATAGGAATGGAGTAAATGATGGAATTGCGCACGGGCATGCCTATATAATAATGCATAACAAGATATATCAACCCACAGGTGGAGGCCAATACAAGAATGGCTGAAAGAACTGATTTTCCTGCCAACGAAAGCTTTTGACGTGTTATTCCTAAATCAAGCGAGCCTTCCAGAACTATCAGGATAAGGCCTATATCCCCAAAAAGCTCGAGAAAAAAAGAAACATTTGTAATCTGGATGGAAAACTGATCGCATAATAACTTCATCCCCACACCGGTTATCAATAGTAATATAACAGATGGTATTTTTACGTACTTGGCAACAATGTTGAACAGGTAAGACAATATCACTAAAGCACTCAGTGCTATGAGTATGTTGGTAGTGTTCATCTTTTTAAAGGGGAAAGTACAAAGGTATGAAAGAAGAGCAATGAACTAAAAGCTAAGAACGGAAAGACAATACTAACTCTTAGCTTATTCACAATATGCAAAGAAATATTACTTTTGAAAACATGAGAACACACACAAAAGATACGCAAGACCAATTGACCCCTGAACATGCACTGGAAATATTAAAAGAAGGGAATGAGCGGTTTATAAATAATATTAAAACCCACCGTGATCTTTTGCAGCAAGCCAATGATACCTCTTCAGGCCAATTTCCTTTCGCTGCCATTTTAAGTTGTATTGATTCCCGTACTTCGGCAGAATTGATTTTTGACCAGGGCTTAGGCGATATATTCAGCATCCGTATAGCGGGCAATATTTTGAATGATGATATTTTAGGAAGTATGGAATTTGCCTGTAAACTGGCTGGCTCCAAGCTTATAGTTGTACTTGGACATACCAAGTGCGGAGCTATTGCTGGCGCTTGCGATAATGTGGAATTAGGCCATGTTACCAAGCTCCTTAATAAAGTAAAGCCGGCTATTGCCATAGAAACAGAAACCAAAACAGAAAGAAATTCTGGCAACAAAACATTCGTTGAGAATGTAACTGTAAACAATATCACATTAACCGTTCAACAGGTAAAGAAACAAAGCCCCTTACTGCATGAAATGGAGCAATCGGGAAAAATTAAAATTATAGGCGGTCTTTATGACCTGGATACGGGGAAGGTTACGTTTTACGAGTAACCACTTATGATAAGTTGTACTCATGAATATACTTTTTGTATGTAGCCGGAATAATTGGCGCAGTCCAACTGCCGAAACAATCTATAAAAATGTGTCAGGGATTAATGCAAAATCCGCAGGAACGGAACCTTCGGCAAGAATAAAAATAAATACCAGACTTATTGATTGGGCAGAGATTATTTTTGTAATGGAAAAAAAGCATAAAGTACGCTTAATAGAGAAATTTCCAGAACATCTATCTGATACACCAATTATTATTCTCGACATACCGGACGAATATAAATTCATGGACCCGGAACTAATCGAACATATTAAAGCATCTGTTTCCCCACATTTGGAAGCAGGTATCTAAAAGTATTCCTCAATGCCTGATATAAATTGACTGGGGATGAAAATACTTTGAAATAAGATAGGAGAATGATGATACTATCATTAGCGGAACCAGCAAAGTATAGCCCCCGGTAGCTTCGGCAATCAGAAATATAGCAGTAAGCGGAGTGTGCATAACCCCGCTCATCAATCCGGCCATGGCCACCGCGATAAAATTGGGTTCGTTAAGCTTATCAACCCCAACTATTTTGCAAATATTAAAATAGTTAATACTGTATACATAAAAAAATCCAATCATAGATCCCATAAAGAGTGACGGAGCAAAAAAGCCTCCATTGCCACCTGAACTGATAGTGAGTTGGGTGGCAAATATTTTCACCAGTAATATAGCTATGGTTACCAGTAGTAATACGTATTCGTTATTGTGAAATTTATATAAAAGGCTACTATCAAACAACCGTGTATAATCGGAATTAAGAAGCATCTGAACGGTATGATACCCTTCCCCATATAAAGGCGGTAGCAGAAAGACTATTCCACCCAGTATGAGGCCTCCTATCAAGGCTTTTTTATAAGGGTTTTTGACACCCTCAAATACATTGGACGAGTAGGCGATGCATTTAAGCACATACAAGGAATAGAACCCGGTAAGAATACTCAGTCCCACATAAAATGGTATGGCCCTAACATCCCAGCCTTGCGTGAAAATATAAAATATCTGCCCGTTATGATATAGTATTTGTGATATTACAGAAGCTACAGCAGATGCTATAAGTAGTGGAACAAATTGAACGGTAGAAAACTTTTTCAACAGCACTTCAATAGAAAACAAAACCCCGGCAATGGGAGCGCCGAAAATAGCCGATATACCCGCTGAGGCTCCACAGGCCAAGAGCAATATACGTTCTTCATCCGTAAGCTTAAAAAAACTGGCAATATTGGAGCCAAAAGCGGCACCTGTAACTACAATAGGTGCCTCCAACCCCATAGAACCACCGAGACCTACTGTTAAAGAGGATGTAATCATGTGGCTATACATCTTATCTTTTTCCATATAGCCGCCCTTAGTATCAATATTCTCAACTACGTTGCTGATACCTCTTCCCAGTTTTCCTTTCCTAAAAATCCAGGTGTATGCTGTAGCCAATAGAATACCAATTACGGGTGATATGAGCAATACAATATTACCGCTCCTTTCATACACTTGCAATAACGACTCCAATGCTCCCGTTGCCTGCTTAAGCGCAACAGCAGCCAGGCCGGCGATTACTCCGACAACAACTGTCAAAAGCAGGAAAAAGTTATTGGGGCTCAATTTATTATACCTACCTTGAGCGAGCTTCTGAATGAATGGGCTGATCTTCATAGGTGCAAAAGTAGATATTTTCAATTTGAGGCTTCACTCTATTTTTTAAACGAAAAAGCCTTGTACCGACAAATCGTGGTACAAGGCTCAATTTACTAAACAATAAAATCTATTTATTACCCTTTACGCTGTCTGCCGGGATAAAATCCATAGAGATGGAGTTTACACAATAGCGTGTATCCTTATTGGTGAAATGTTCTCCCGTGAATACATGTCCTAAGTGGGCACCACAACGGGCACATTCTATTTCGATGCGTTCTCCGTCGGGATCAGGAATACGTTTTACTGCTCCCGGTATGGCATCGTCGAAACTGGGCCATCCGCATTCCGAAGGGAATTTATCAGATGAGGTAAAGAGCGGAGCGCCGCAACGCCTGCAAGTATATATACCTTTAACGGTATTGTTTAGAAGTTTCCCTGTTCCGGGGCGTTCGGTACCCTTATGCACAATTACATAGGCTTCTTCAGGGGTCAACTTCCTCCAGTGGGTACTGTCAACCTGTGTTTGATTTTGGGTATTATCCATACTTTTTGTGTTTTGCTGCGAACAGGCCTGTAAAGAGCATGTCAACAATGTTAGTATTACCAGTTTACCATTCATAACGTTATAAATTTAATAGATCTACGACACATTATACTCTTTTGGATTTATGCAACCAGCTATTTTAACCTCCTTTAACAATTCAATAAAGAGAAACGGCATGCTAATTTTAGCCCCCTATAATTATCTTCTCAAGTGCCTCTACCCACTCATCATGGCTATTGAGGCTCTCTGCAAGGTGCAGTGCTTCGCCTCCATGCTCCTTGAATAAACGGGCATATTCTATTTTTACCTCAAAAAGGGTCTCCAGGCAATCCGCCACAAAAGCAGGGGAAAAGACCAGCATTTTTTTAATCCCTGATTTAGCTTTCTCAATAATGATATGATCCGTATAGGGTTTTATCCAGGGGTCTTTTCCAAGCCTTGACTGAAATGAAGCGCTATAGGTTCCTTCCTTTAATTGAAGGGCATTCGCCAGCAATCGGGTAGTATGAAAACAAGATCCCCGATAGCAAAAATAGTTTTGTGAAGAAATAGCATCACAACAACCATTGAGACTGCAATTCATGCCCCGTTCGTGTGAGGCAGTACGTATGTGTCTTTCAGGCAAACCATGATAGCTGAATAAATAATAATCGTAATCGTCCAGGTTATACTGTTTTTTCCAGATAGTTGCGAAAGCATTAATAAAAGCCGGATTATCATAAAAAGGACCAATAAATGAAAACGGTAGTATAACGTCTTGTTTTTCCAATAACTCCATCGCCTTTTCAACGGAAGAAGAGGTAGCTGAAGCCGAATATTGAGGATATAATGGCACCACAATAAGCTTTCCCAATCCTTCTGTTTTCAGGAGTTTATTTAATGCTTCTGCTACCGAAGGCTGCTGGTAACGCATACCCAATTCCACTGCAAAACGATCGCCCATTTTTTGCTGCAGTTTTGTTTTTAGGTTCTGGCTATGAACAAGCAAAGGAGAACCTTCTTCCGTCCAGATTTCCTTGTATTGTGCAGCAGATTTGGGTGCCCGAAACGGAGCTATGATAAAATTAACCAGCAATTGCCTTTGCAGCCATGGAATATCTATCACACGCGGATCGCAAAGAAACTCACGCAGGTATTTCCGCACATCTGCTGTGGCAGCGCTTAGAGGAGTACCAAGATTTAAAAGAAGTATTCCGGTTTTCGAGGATATGCTCATATTCAAAGATGCGAAATTACAATTAAGAAGATATATAAAGTATTGGCTTAGGTATTTTGCAATTTATATATACATTTGGACTGGTTTATTAATTTAGTTAATTGTTTTCTCCCAGCTCTTGCTTCTCTATTAATGACAGACTATTCCACCATATATAAAACTGATGAATGCTTTGCAGGAGCTTTTCAAAATTCTGACCAGGTAGCATTAGGGGCGCTCTATGAGAAATATTCTCCCATATTATTTCGCGTGTTACAGAAGATGACTGCAAATACTACCATTGCAGAAGAAATATTAAAGGCATGTTTTATTCATATCTGGCGGACTAAACAGACTTACAAGCCTTCGGAAGAAAGATTGGTTGTATGGGTATTTCGAACAGCCATAGATACGGCTAATAATCTCCTTGAAAACCAAACCAACAGTACTTACGTAGGTAATCAGAATTCATCATATAAAGATTGGAAAACGCCTACATTAATTATGGAACTAATTATATCAGGTCATATCACACAAGAAGAAGCGGCAGAAAAAATGCAAATACCTGTTAGTGAATTACGACAATTACTTCGAAAAGAAATAAATCAATTAAGAAGACCCTAAGCAGAGTGGAAAATATAGAATCATTCATACAATCTGGTATTCTTGAAATATATGTTTTAGGAATGGCATCTGCTGAAGAAGTGCGGCAAGTGGAAGATATGTCGTTTGCCCATAAAGAAGTAAAGAGAAAAATTGAGGAAATATCGGAAACATTAAAAACGTACGCTGAATCTTATTCAAAGGCTCCTAATCCCACTATTAAGCCGCTGATACTGGCTTCGATTGACTATGAAGAACGACTGAAAAGTGGAGAACAACCAGTCTTCCCTCCTATTCTTAGCAACAACTCAACTATTGAAGATTATAGAGAATGGACAAGTCGAAAAGATATGGTGCTGCCTGATGATTTTAACGATATCTACTTGAAAATTATAGGCTACACCCCGCAATCGAGCACTGCCATTGCCTGGTTAAAAAGCGAAACACCTTATGAAGTTCATACGAATGAGCACGAAAAATTCTTAGTGTTGGAAGGCACCTGCGATATTGATATTGACGGAACTATCCACAGCCTTATTCCAGGCGATTATCTCAGTATTCCATTACATGCCGGGCATGTGGTTAGGGTAACCTCACATATCCCCTGTAAATTGATTTTACAAAGAGTTGCGGCTTAAACCCTGGCAATAATTATTTCGACTTTTTAAAAGCCTGCTCCAGGTCTTCGATTATATCATCTATATGCTCTATTCCGACCGATATGCGTATCAATCCCGGCAAAATGCCAGATGCCAGGCGTTCTTGTTCCGTAAGCTTAGCATGAGTAGTTGATGCCGGATGCGATACAATGGTACGTGTATCACCCAGGTTACCTGTCAATGATGCCATTTCAACACCATCCATAAATTTTTTACCACGTTCCAATCCTCCATTAATAATGAAAGCTACCATTCCTCCACCGGCTTTCATTTGTTTTTTAGCTACAGCATACTTTGGATGAGAAGGTAAAAACGGATATTTCACTGATTCTACATCGCTTTGCTTTTCCAAAAACTCTGCCACTTTCAAAGCATTTTCAGAATGTCTTTCCATTCTCAACCCAAGTGTTTCCATGCTTTTAGATAATACCCATGCATTAAATGGTGACATGGCAGCGCCTGTTTGGCGAAGAAATGCTTTTATATCAATCATTAACTCCTTTTGTCCAACTACAATTCCTCCCATCACACGCCCTTGCCCGTCTATATACTTAGTAGCAGAGTGAATGCTAAGTGCAGCACCATACTTTAATGGTTGCTGAAGAATAGGTGTAGCAAAACAATTATCTACCACTAAAATACAATTATGTTTTTTAGCAAACTTCCCTAGCCAATCTAAATCAATAATATCCAATGCAGGATTGGAAGGAGTTTCAACAAATATCATTTTAGTATCAGGTATAATAGCCTTTTCCCATTCATCCGTTTTGTGAATATCGACATACGTATGGGTAATTCCCCATCGCAACAATTGCTTTTCGAGTATTGTATGGGTAGAACCAAATACCGAACTGCAACACACAATATGGTCACCTGTTTTCAGCAGAGCGGCAAAGGTTGCAAACACAGCAGCCATACCTGAAGCAAATGCTACTCCGGCTTCAGCTTCTTCGAGCAAGCAAATCTTATCAATAAATTCTGTTGTATTCGGATTAGAGAAACGGCTGTATATATTGCCTTCTATTTCGTCGGCAAACATGGCACGCATGGTTTCTGCATCTTCAAACACAAAACTGGATGTAAGATACAGTGGAACCGAGTGTTCGTTGAACCTGCTTCTTTCTGCTTGTGTCCGTATGGCAAGTGTTTCAGGATGTTTTCTGCGTGGCATATTATTTAGATAAAAACGGTTTAATAATTTTTGTGAGCTGGGGTACTTCAATCAGGAAGCCATCGTGGCCGTATAAGGAATCTATTTCCTCGTAGCGCCCGTCCTTCACTTTTTCAGCAATGAATTTTGACTCAGGCGGAGGAAATAATATATCAGAGCTAATACCAATGGTAAGTACCTTCGCTTTAATGAGAGAAAGAGCTTTTTTCATGCCTCCCCTACCCCGTGCCACGTTATGCGAATCCATGGCTTTAGAAAGTGTCCAGTACGAATAGGCATTAAAAGAGCGCTTCGCCAGTTTTTCACCTTGGTAACGCTGGTAAGATGACGCCTTAAATTTATCCACTTTATTATTATTCTCCTCGCTTTGCGATTTCAAATAGGTCTGATAATTCCTGTAACTCAGCAAGGCAATACTGCGGGCTACTTTCATTCCTTCAATTCCCGCTTCTGGAATATATTCCTTCCACGTAGGATCAGCTTCTATGGCCATGCGTTGGCTTTCGCGAAAAGCTATTCCCCAGGGAGAACTCTTTGCATTTGAAGCTACCATTACTAAATTCTTTATTAACCCCGGATTTATAATAGACCACTCCAATGCTTGCTGTCCGCCAAGAGAGCCGCCCATAACAGCATGAATTTTTTTAATGCCTAATTTCTTGCGCATGATGTCTAATGCGCCAACAATATCTAGCACTGTAAGCAGTGGGAAGTTATGGTAAAATGGCCTGTCAGTTCCTATATCGATTGAAAGAGGCCCGGTAGACCCGTAACATGAGCCGGGAATATTAGCACAAATAATAAAATAGTCGGAAGGATCAAAAAGCTTGCCTTTACCAATTAACCCGGGCCACCAGTTTTCGGCATCTGAATTGGCTGTTAAGGCATGGCAAATCCAAATGACGTTGTCCTTCGCACTGTTTAGTTTGCCATACGTATGATAGGCAAGTGTGAAGCCTGGTAGTATTTCTCCCGATTCCAGCTTATATTCTCCCGCATATTGGAATGTATTTATTTCAGCCATTTCTTTAAAGCCCTGTTGTGTAGGGTACCGGACAAAATTAGTTATTTCGATATTACGTTTATGGCTATCTTTGCACCTGAAGATTACCAATACCTGTATCTATGCAAGAGATAACCGTAGCAGAACTAAAAAAAATGATGGATAACCACGAAGATTTCCAACTGATTGATGTTCGTGAAGAATATGAAGCCGAAGCTGCTAACATTGGAGGCAAACTTATTCCTATGGGAACGGTTATGGAACACCTGGATGAAATCCCGAAAGATAAAAAGGTGGTGGTTCATTGCCGCAGCGGAAAACGCTCTGCTACGGTTATACAGGCACTCGAACAACAACAGGGATATACGAATTTATATAACCTGAAAGGCGGCATAATGGCCTATGCTCAGGAAATAGACCCGACCCTGGTTGTATCTTAATTAAATAATTTGCAATACCCTTCTGAAAGATTATTCCTGTAATCACGGGAGCGGTTTGTTATATTTGAAACGCAGTATTGCTATGGCAGAAGTAGGAAAATGGAATAAGCTAAAAGTTCTGAAGGAATTAAACTTCGGTATGTACCTGGATGCCCAGGAACTAGGTGAAATACTATTGCCTGTCCGTTATATCCCTAAAGATTGCAAAATTGGTGATGAAATTGATGTCTTCGTTTATTATGATTCGGAAGACCGGGTAATTGCTACAACTGACAAGCCCTTTGCAGAGGTAGGCGACTTTGCTCTATTGGAAGTTGTCGCTGTGAATGATATTGGGGCTTTTCTGGATTGGGGATTGATGAAAGATTTGTTTGTACCCTTTCGCGAACAGAAACAAAAAATGGAAGTTGGCCGCTCGTATGTGGTGTACATATACATTGATGATATGGGTGGGCGCATTTTGGGTTCTGCCAAAGTGGAAAACTTTTTAGATTTAACTCCTCCTGAATTTACAGAAGGCCAGGAAGTAGATTTGATCATTTACACGCAGACCGACATTGGGTATAAAGCCATTGTAAATAATACCCACACAGGAATGTTGTTTGATACCGATGTGTTCCGCACATTGCATAGGGGAGAACATACCAAAGGCTATATTAAAAAAATCCGGGAAGACCAGAAAATTGATTTGTTATTAGATAAGCCCGGGTATGAAAAAGTAGACACGGTATCAAAGAGTATTTTAGATAAGTTGAAAGAAGAAAACGGCTTCATCGCCCTATCAGATAAAAGCCCCGCAGATGATATTTATGATACTTTCGGCATCAGCAAAAAGACCTTCAAAAAAGCTATAGGAGCCTTATATAAATCGAGGATGATATCACTTGAAGAAGATGGAATTCGCCTGGTAAAATGATAGCATGGCTAAGCTCACCAAAAAGAAATTGCTGGAACATCTTGCCAAATCAGATAAAGAAGATATTATCCGGGAAGTAACTACCCTGTTCGACAAGTTTAAAAATGTAAAAGAGTTTTATGCAGCCGAATTAAGTGACGATGAGAATCCACTGCTGGAGAAGTATAAGAAGAAAATCACTTATGCCTATTCGGCAGAAAACCCAAAGGAGCGGCGTACCAACCTGAATGTAAATAAGCTCATCAACGAATTTAAAAAAGTCAGCATTTATGATCGTGAACTGGCCTACTTAATGGTTCATCGTGTGGAATGTGGTATAGAGGCCATCAAGAGAAACAATAACCGCACACCCACATTTTATAATTGCATTGTAAACACTTTTGAGGAAGCGCTATCACTTATTTCGACCGGTGATTATTCTGGTGAATTTGAACAGAGGATTCACTCCGTAATTAAAGCGGCTAAACCTGCCAAATTCGAAACACAGGCAAGAATGAAAGAACTGGCAAAAAAAGTTTAGAGCAGGGTCTTGTGAAACCCGTCGCAGAAAGGTTTTTTAGCAGACAACTTACAACCACAAAGCTTTACAGTCTTCGGTTCTGTTATTTCAAATTCGACAGGAGTAAATGAAGTTACACGGTGCGAACCATCACAAAAGGGTTGGTTTTTACTAAGTCCACATGCGCACCACCAATATTTTCCGGGTTGAAGTTCTATAGGGTAATTAGCTTTTTGTGCAATGTGCGGGGTATCCATAAATTAATTTTGGCCGCAAGATAGATGTTATTCCACTGAGGAGCCTATTATTTATTTCTTATCAGTTCTAAGAAACCCGCCAATTGATAGGAATCGTTTTTATAATCGCAATAATTCAAAAGGTAGTAGTATGTTCCATCAGATGCTAGCTCTCCTGATTGCTGAATCTTTCCATCCCAGCCTTGTTTAATATCATTGGATTGGTAGACCAAAATTCCCCAACGGTTATAAATATTGCAATTAAAGCACTGCGCCCCCCGTATGGTAAAATAGAATTCATCATTGGTACCATCGCCATTCGGGGTAAACACATTGGGAATAATTACTTTAGGAGCTACGTAAATATCTCCTATGGCAGAATCAATACAGCCATACGAATTATACCCAATAAGAACTACCTGGTAATTACCGGGAATAGGATAAGAATAGGAAGGATTTACACTGCCTGAAGTGCCGCCATCACCAAAGTACCAGTAATATTTATTGATTCCATGGCTGGTATTGGTAAATTGTACTATCTGTCCATTAGTAAGGGTATCAGGGTTCGCATAAAATGAAGTAGAACCTATGGGAAATACGGTTACCCTTGCGCTATCAATTGCTTTGTAGTTACACTCGTCTGTTATAGTTATACTGTACGTAGTAGTGCTGGTAGGAAATACTTTAATGGGACCCGGACTATTGCTTGTAATTCCATTACTCCATGTATAGGTGTAAGTTGGTTTCCCCCCTGAACATGTTACTTGCAATTTTACCGCTGCACCAGGACAAATGGAATCGTTCAACAGGTTTAATACTAAGGGTGGGTATATATCTATTGTATACGGAATTGAATCCTTACATATTCCTGTGCTACCAACTACCCAATAATTGGTGGTGCTGGCAGGACTAACAGCAACCGATGAGGAAGTGCTGCCGGTAGACCATTTGTAATTTGTAGCTCCCGATGCGGAGAGCACCGCATTCTGACCTTTGCACATGGTATCGAGCCCTGTAACAGAAACTGAAAACGTCTTATTAATACCTACATTGCCCGATGCAGTATCGATACAACCGTTGGCATCCACAATAGTCACTGTATATTTGCCCGAACTCAACCCTTTGATATTGGAAGTTCTTTCTCCTCCAGGGCTCCATAAATAGGTATAAGGAGAAATGCCCCCGCTAACGGAAACACTAATAGACCCATTGGTATCTATACAAGTAGCAACGTTGGAAGTAAAGGAAGTAGTAATAGCAGGAGGCTGCGTAATGGTTACTTTCCCGCTTGCACCACATCCATTTGTGCCGGATACAGTTACGGTATAAGTGCCCGCACTCAACCCGGTAGCTATTGCACTTGTCCCACCAGCAGGGCTCCACAAATAGGTATACGGGGAATTCCCGTTGAGCACGGTTACTGAAGCTGTTCCCGTATTAACCCCATTACACTTCAGGTTTGTTGGGGCGCCTAATGTCATAGAGGGTGTGGGGTTGACTGTTATGGTGGTACTGTCTTTAGTTATTACTCCGCAACTATTCTTTATAGTAACAGTGTAAGTAGTGGTAATATCCGGTTTTGCATATACAGTTTGCCCCGTATCATTGCTCAACCATTTGGCTGGGGACCATTGATAGGATACCCCACCTGAGGTGGTTAGCTTAACTGAATCATATTGACATATCGTAGTATCTTTAAGATAATTAAGATACGAGCGAGCTATACATATTTCCTGGTTATTATCTTCACCTCCCGTTCCTGCTGTGAATCCCCAATATACATTAGGATTTCCTCCGAAAATAGAATCAATAATATCTCCATCGTAAGCTATGCGGAAAACACAATCAAAATACATACTAAGAGAGTCGGTAATAGGGTTCCATATAATTTCCACATGGTGCCATGCATTATCGGGTAAATTAGGATTACCGGGAGAAAGCTGCAATGGACCTACCAGGTTATTCCCCGAATTATCGGTATGATTAACATCGCCATTCTTTTCAATAGCTGTGTGGCAAAACGGGGGATCCCAATAATTCTCAAAAGTATCAAACTCTACTGCAATGGAAGGGGTTATACCCGAGAAGCCCAGTCCGCCGCCATTACCTCCGGCATTTATACTTTGTTGTTGGAATACGAAACAAATTCCATCAGCCCCCACAGTATAAGGCTTAGCGCCTAAATACATTTCAAATTGAATATCGAAGCGATGAGTAAGACTAACAGGTGTTATATACCATATTTGGCCCGCCTGGTAGTTCAAATTGGGTGTTAACAAATAGGTTGTAGATGAATCGCTGCATTTGGGCTCAGTAATAGATGCATTATTTACGAGTGCAAATTGTGCAGCAGAATTTAATGGAGAAAGAAAGAAAAGGAAGAAAGTTATATATAATATTTTTTTCATGTCATCTATCTTATATTCCAAGGTATCATTTGTCGGACAGTTTTACTTCAACAAAAATACAAAAAGCGCT
>Ga0207037_10031_pt1 | contig 46936 bp, 51 predicted proteins | sample Alteio_BWMinCont_75_FD_153268 | JGI IMG/M metagenome (GOLD analysis project Ga0207037, IMG submission 153268) | Enriched cells from forest soil in Barre Woods Harvard Forest LTER site, Petersham, Massachusetts, United States -... | ecosystem: Environmental > Terrestrial > Soil > Temperate forest >... | reverse complement strand
GGATTTGCGACGGCTTCGTGGTGGCGGCAACCCACGTGCCGGGCACCTATGTTGAGTTCGTGAAGTATGTCGTTCCGGAACTTCAGAAGCGCGGACTTTATCACAAAGACTATCGCGGCGCCACGTTGCGGGAAAACCTCGGTCTACCGATCCCACACGTGCATGGAGGAAAACTCTCATGATCTATGAAATGCGGACCTACACGTTTCACCTGGGTAAGCTTCCTGCGTATCTCGACCTTGCCCGGAATGTCGGCCGGCCGGTGCGTGGGCAAAACTACGGCACCAACCATGGATATTGGACGTCGGAGTTCGGCGCGCTCAACCAGATTTGGCATCTGTGGAGTTATGCCAGTCTCGATGAGAGGAAGCGGCTGCAGGGCGAGTTATCCAAGAATGAACGTTGGGCCAAGGAATATGTCGCCAACGTCCGACCATTGATCGCGCGCCAGGATATTCGTTTCCTGAACCCGGTTTATGGGGTCAATCCACCGGCGAAGGAAGGCGGTTTTTATGAACTCCGCATGTATCGCATGAACCCCGGCCGAGCCGCCGGATGGGCCGCGGCGTTCCGCGACATCATGCCTGTTCGGGAGAAATATTCCCGTAACATCGGCATCTTCACCGGCGAGGCGCCGCAGCCGAACGAGGTGTGGCACATGTGGAATTATCAGGACACCAAAGAGCGAACCGCGGCGAGGGCGGCACTGTTCAAGGATGCCGAGTGGTCGGGTTTCCTTGAGCGGAACAGTGGTGCGATCGTCGAGATGAACAACGTCATGCTGCTTCCCACCGATTATTCCGGGCTCAAATAACCATGAAACTTGGCCTGTCCATCGGGTATTCCAAAGCCCACCTCGATATCCCGGTGAAGTTGGCGCAACGGGCGGAGGAACTTGGCTATGATTCGGTATGGAGCGCGGAGGCGTACGGTTCCGATGCCGTGACGCCTCTCGCGTATCTGGCCGCATTAACGAAGCGCATCCGGCTCGGTACCGGGATCATGCAGCTTGCCGCGCGCACTCCCGCCAATGCCGCGATGTGTGCGGGCACCGTCGATGCGCTTGCTGGTGGCGGCCGTTTCATCGCCGGACTTGGTGTGTCTGGGCCGCAAATCGTTGAAGGTTGGTACGGCGAACCCTGGGGCCGGCCGTACTATCGGATCCGCGATTATGTCGCGATTATGCGGAAAATCTTCGCTCGCGAGGAACCGGTTACCCATGACGGCCGGGAGATCAGCCTGCCCTACAAGGGCGAGGGCGCGATGGGTGTCGGCAAACCGTTGAAATCCATCCTGCATATGAATCCCCACATTCCGATCTATCTCGCCACCGGGAACGAGTCGACCGTGAAGCTTACGGCCGAGATCGCCGATGGTTGGGTGCCGATGGGGTACTTTCCGGGGTCGATGGATTTTTATCGCCCGTGGCTGGAGGAAGGTTTTCGCCGCGCGGGTAACGGTAAGACTTTGAAGGACCTCGAAATCCAGGCGTCGGTACATGTAGAGGTGAACGACGACGTGAAGGGCGCGCTCGCGAAACTGAAGCCTGAGGTCGCGCTATATGTCGGCGGCATGGGCCATCGCGACAAGAACTTCCATAAGGACATCATGGTTCGTTATGGCTTTGGCGATGCAGCGAACCGAATCCAGGAACTGTATCTCGCGCATCGCAAGGAAGAGGCGACCGAAGCTGTTCCCGATGAATGGGTGGACCTGAAGTCGCTGGTCGGTCCACCGGCTCGGATCAAGGAACGCTTTCGGGGATGGGAGGACAGTGGGGCAACCGGTGTGACCGTCCGCTCTCATCAGCCTGAGGCGATCGAGGTGATGGCCGAGGCAGCGCGTCTGAACTAACCACGGAGAAAATGATGCGATTCAAAGACAAGGTCGCGCTGATTACGGCCGCGGCAAGCGGAATCGGTCGCGCCACCTGCGACATCGTCGCGCACGAAGGCGGCATCGTGGTCGCCGCCGACAATAACCAGGAGAGGCTCGATGCCGCCATCGACGCCATGAATAAAGCTGGTGGACGGGCGCATGGACGGCTGTGCGATGCCCTCGATCAGTCACAGGTCGATGCCGTGGTCGCCAGCGTCGCGAAGGAGTTCGGCCGGATCGATATACTGATCAATGCCGTCGGCGGGAGCACAATTATTGCGCGTCCCGCGGCAAAGGTGGATGAACTGTCGCTGGATGAATGGCAGCGTCTGATCAATTTTAACCTGAACGGGACGTTCCTGTTCCTCCATGCGGTCGTTCCGGTGATGAAGGCACAGAAGAGCGGCAAGATCGTCAACCTTGCGTCCATTGCCGGCCGCGGTCTGAGCTCGTCGTCCTCGGTTGCCTACTGCGCGGCGAAGGGCGGGATTATCGCCCTGACGCGGAAACTGTCCATCGAGTTGGGTGAGTTCAACATCAATGTGAACGCGATCGCACCCAGCCTGACGCTAACAGAGCGAATTCGCTCGCACTGGAACCAACGTTCGCCCGAAGCGCAATCGGCTGAAATCGAACGAACGCCTTTGAGGCGCGTGGCTGAAGCGACGGACCAGGCCAAAGTCATCTGCTTCCTGGCTTCCAGCGATGCCGATTTCGTGACCGGCCTGACGATTGACGTGACCGGCGGGCTATGACTGCGCGTTAACCGTTTAATTATCTTTCGGAGATAAAGCGGTTCACGAACCCGTGGGGTGTGAGCGCGCCGATGCTTCCTCCGATCGACGACGTCAAGAACTGGATGAACATGTTCCGCTGGATCGTGAAAATGATCCGCGATGAATATGAAATCGACGAGTCAATCCTGACCCGGACGGCTAACCTGGAGACGGATTGCGGTCTGATGATCGAGCAAATCGAAGCTATTCTTGGCGTCGTCGCTGAAAGCTTTAGCCTGAACTTTCCGCCAGAAACCCTGAGCGAGATACTTAAGCTTGAAGAATTATGCATGCTGGCCAGTTGGATGAAGGGGCTCTACAAATGTCCCCCATTTATCTCGGAAGGGTTCAAGGCCAGTTGCCGCGATATAAACCCGGGCTGTTCGTAAGGGCACAGCCTGACCCCCGCTTGCCCGTCAGTCGTTGGCCCACAAGCCGTGATGGCTCCAGGCGAGATCCGTACACGCACCGTGTTTAGCGCGGCGGCGCGATCCGCTTGCCCGCCAGTCGTTAGCCCTCGAACTTTGGCAGTTTCTTGGCCAGTTCGTTAAACGCTTCCTCATCTGTACGGTCATAACGCAATGGCGTGACAACGATCCGTCCGGCTCGCATCGCGCTGTAGTCAGTCCCTGGACTTTGTTGGCGGTCACTTCGATGGAAGTTCAGCCAGTGGTATGTCAGACCACGCGGATCGGTCCTCGTATCCACATTCATCCCGCCGATCACGCCCTCGCCCTGTTTCGCAAGGGCAATCGGGCCGGCCTCGCTTGCTGGGATCGGCGGGAAGTTAACGTTCAGGCAGGCACTTTTCCCCCAACCGAGTTCAACCAGTCGCAGAATCGTCGATGGCCCGAGAGTCCGCGCCGTATCCCAGGGCACGTTCCGCCGGTCGGTGAAAGCCTGGCTCAACGCGATGGCCGGCACACCCAACATCATCGCGGTCATCGCTCCACCAACGGTTCCGGAGAACACACTTTCGATGCCGAGATTTACGCCTCGGTTCACGCCGGACAACATGAGTTGCGGCGGCGCTTCCTTCATCAGATGGCAAATGCCCATCGCCGCGCAGTCGCCCGGTGTGCCGGTGACGCCGAAACGTCGCTGGCCGCGTTCAGAAACCCGGATGGCGTGATGTAGACTGATCGCGTGGGATTGGCCGCTCTGATCATGCTCGGGCGCGACGACCCAAACCTCCCTGGCGATTTGGGCCGCGATTTCCTCCATCACCGCCATGCCGGGGGCATCAATACCGTCGTCGTTGGTCAGGATTACACGATCGAGCACGGGCGGACTCCAGCGTCATGAAGGCGACGTTGTTTGCCCGGTGCCTTGCACCGCGTCCAGGGGCCAGCTGAGGTTGCGTGGATCGTGTCGCCAGCCCAGAATCAATCCGACGGAAGGGAGAGAACAGCCATGCTGATCATCGATGCGCAGGTGCATATCTGGGGTAGCGGGAAACCCAGTGGACATCACCGTCAGACATCCGTCTACACGGCGGAGGAACTGATCAAGGAGATGGACGAGGCCGGCGTGAACGGCGCGGTTCTGCATCCGCCCAGTTGGGACGCGGGCTCAAATGAAATGGCGATCGCGGCCGCGACAAAATATCCTGACAAGTTTTGCAGTCTGGGTTGGTTTGCCCTCGACGATCCATCTCAGCGCAAAAGGATCGAAACCTGGAAGCAGCAGGCCGGGATGCTGGGACTACGCTGGTCGCTGACCAGAGAAGGGCAGGAGACGTGGCATGAGGATGGCACGATGGACTGGCTGTGGCCGGCGGCCGAGAAAGCCGGCACGCCCATAGCCACAATGGCCTGGCGATTCCTGCCGATGTTTGGCCAGATTGCCGAGCGTCATCCGAACCTCAAGCTCATCATCGACCACCTGGGCGTGATTCGGGGCGCGCGCGATGACGCGGCCTTCGCGAACCTGGCGCCGTTGGTGGCACTGGCGAAATATCCAAATGTCGCGGTGAAGGCGACGGGGGCTCCCAGTCACTCGTCGGCGCCCTACCCATTTGGGAATATCCGTGATGGCCTGCACCGGATCCACGACGCGTTCGGGCCGAGCAGGTTTTTCTGGGGAACCGATATCACGCGGATGCTGTGCAGCTATCGCCAATGCGTGACGATGTTCACTGAGGAACTGCCATGGCTTAAGGGCCGCGACCTGGAACTGGTCATGGGCCAGGGTGTCGTCGACTTTCTGGGCTGGAAACGCTCAGCCTGAGCGTGATCGCGGTGGTTCCAGGCACTGCCTGTGCCATCGGCGCGGCGCTGAGTCGAGGAGGGCGGCGATGAATATTGTGTTGGACGATAAACTCAGGATTGGCATCCAGACGATTCACCGGCGAACGGAGCCCGCTGCCGGGCCATGGTTGCCGACGATTGATGAACTGGTGGCCTTCGTGGAACTGGTGGATCGTTGCGCTTACGATTCACTCTGGGTTGGCGACCATATCTCCTATCCTCTGCCGATTTTTGATCCGATGATGCAGTTGGCCCAGGCGGCGGTGGTGAGCCGGCGGTTGATCCTGGGAACGTCGGTCTTGCTGTTGCCGTTACGGCATCCGACCCCGGTCGCTAAGCAGGTCATAACGCTGGACCACCTAACCGAGGGGCGACTCATCCTCGGGGTAGGCGTGGGCGGAGAGTTTCCCAAGGAATATGCCGCTTGCGACGTGCCGCGCGATGAACGCGGCGCACGCCTGGCCGAGGGCGTTCAAGTGCTGAGGAAATTCTTCGGCGGCGGATCTGTCAGTCACCAAGGCCGGTTTTACGGTCCGTTTGAAGATGTGCCCATGCTGCCACCGCCACGCCAACCCGGCGGGCCGCCAATCTGGTTCGCAGGACGCAAGGAGGCGGCGCTTCGGCGTATCGGGCGGCTGGGTAACGGGTACCTGGCGTATGTAATCACGCCGGCGATGTATGGCTCCGCATTGGAAACGATCGCGAGCGCCGCGAATGATGCCGGCCGGAGCCCGGGACGGTTTGGTACTGGGCATCTGTTGTTCACGCGACTCGATAATACGTACGAAGCAGCACTTGATCGAGCGACTGAAACCCTGAGCGTCCGCTATGCGATGGATTTTCGTAAGGCCGCGGCGAGATATTGTGCACTGGGAACACCGGAGCAGGTCGCGGAACGCATCCGCGAATTCCATGCCGCCGGCGTGCGGCATGTGGTGCTCGACCTGCTCGGCCCTTATGAAGAGCGAGGGCGGCAGGTCGAATTGTTCGCCACGGGCGCCCTCCCGTTGCTGCGAGACCTGAGAGCGGGTTAGGTTGGGGGCGACAGAACCCTTGGAGGGAGGAAACCGATGAAACTGGCGTTTTTCGACGATTTCAAACTTGGCGTCGTCAAAGGGGACTCAATCGTCGACGTGTCGGCGGCGGTCCAGGACATCCCCCATGCGGGTCCCGGCGATCTGATAAGTGGTCTGATCGCGCGATTTGACGCGTATCGCGGCAAGCTCGAAGCCGCCTCGGCCGGCGCTGGCGTCGCGCTGTCGGGTGTGCGGATTCGTCCGCCGCTGCCCAAGCCGGGCAATATCGTCTGCATGGCGGTGAACTACATGGAAAACGGAACATTGGCGAAGCCGGCGCCGATCAACGCATTCCATAAGGCGCCCACGTCGATCATCGGACAGAACGATACCATGGTTCTGCCAGATGTTCCCGCTACGATTTTCGAAGGCGAGGCGGAAATGGCGCTGGTGATTGGCAAGCGAGCCACCAACGTCCCGGCATCGCGTGCGATGGATTATATTTTCGGATACATCAACTTCATCGACGGTTCCGCGCGTGGCCTGCCACCGCCCGGGAACGTGTTCTTTCAGATGAAGTCGCGCGACACGTTCGCGCCGATCGGGCCGTATCTTGTTACCAAGGACGAAATCGCCGACCCGCAGAAATTACCGATCAAGTTGTGGGTTAACGGGCAACTCAAGCAGGATTTTAATACTGACGACATGGCCCACAATATCGCCAGGTGCATCGAATGGGCCAGTTCGATCCACACGCTTGAGCCAGGCGATATCCTGGCAACGGGGACCAACCATCGTGGCCTGTCCAGTTTCATGGACGGTGACGTGGTCGAACTGGAAACCCAGGGGCTTGGGAAGCTTCGTTTCAATGTCAGGGATGAGTTCAAGCGAACCTGGTTGCGTGAAACCCGACTCGATCGTCAGCAGAAGGGACTTGAAGGGCCGACCCCACAGGTGTCCGGCAAATACGCCAAAACCGGCTGAGAGCGGTGGCCGCCTGGTTCGTGGTCCGCGCGGCGGTGGCTAACCCCGCCGACCGCGCGGCATTTGATGAATGGTATCGTCGAGAGCATCTGCCAGATGCGATGAAAGCATTTTCCACCCGCGTCGCGTGGCGCGGGTGGAGCAAGAGCGACCCATCGATCCACTGTGCCTATTATCGGTTTGAGTCGCTGGATCGCATCGAAGCCATCTTGGCAGGAACTGCGATTACGGCGCTGATCGCGGAATTCGACCGTTGCTGGAATGGTCGAGTGACAAGGACGCGCGAAGTGCTGGATGTCGCCGAGGAAGTAGGGGTGGGTTAAATCAGATGGACTGACGGATCAGTCGCCGTTGGTTCTCGAGGTCCACCTCGCCGTGGTTGTGCCGGCGTAGGCGATACCATTTTACCTGACCCGAATACCGGGATCCTGATGTTACGTGACGGTAAATGAAGTGGGATATACCGTCGGCGCGCTTCCGTCGGTACCTTCGGCCCATGCGTACCACGTGCCCGTGGTCGCGGGGGTTGACAAATATTGTCCCCAGAAATCCGTGTTGACGTTTACAGCCGTGACCCAGGTCGCCGGTGGGACCGTCTGGGATGTTGAGAACCCAAATTGAATCTGGGCCGCGGCAGGGTTCACATGAGCATTGACCCCCATCGACCCGACGCCATGAGTATAGTTCCCATTCGGCGCGAGAGCCCAGGTGATACTCGTAACCAACCCGGCTAATTGCGCTGTCTGCGCTGTGATTGTCGCCGACGGGGAGCCGGTTCCGAAACTGTTGGAGGCAGTTATTCGAATGTCGTATGATGTCGCTGGGACCAGGTTGGTCACGGTATATGAGGTCGCGGACAGGTTGTTTGCCGCCGAACTCCAGGTACTCTGACCGGATATTCTGTACTGTACGGTATAGACCATCCCCGCGCCACCGACCGAGGGCGCGGCCCACGAGCAGGTCAGACTGGTCGCGGAAAGGTTGGTTATGGCGACACTCGTCGGCGAACCCGGAACGACACCGGCCGTAAGGGTGGCGGCCGTCAGTGTCGTCGACGCCGGCCCGGTTCCGACATTGTTTGCCGCGACGGCGGTGAAATCGTAGCTGGTCGCCGACTGCAACCCTTGGATCGTGAAGCTTGTCGCGCCGATATTTTGTCCAACCACCGCCCAGGTCGTTGTTCCTGCAATGCGGTATTGGACAGTATACGCAGTCGCAGGCCCCCCTGATACGGGTATTGACCAGGAAAGTGAGACGCTCGTCGAATTGACTGACGATGCTGCGAGGTTGAGTACCTGCCCCGGAGCGACCGTCGCGGCGTTACCGGCGCTGATTGAGGCGAATATCGTGGTGCCGCCAGCATACGAGACGCAGCGTAACGCACCACTTTGGAAGGGAGACAATCCGGTCGATCCATTGGACGTAATAATGTTATTAGACAATGTCACCAGTCCAGAGCTGGCATTTATTAGTTCACAATAAAAGCCAGATCCGACGTTGCCGGTCAGGGCCGCGACCGATATAGGACTGCTGCACACGAGTACCGCGTTATTGTGTAGGGATCCCTCAAGCGTTGTGTTGACGGTCAGTTCGATCACTGGCTGCCGCCACAGCGCCAACTTCCCGGAAACCCACGGCCAAACCGCCGACAGTGTTTGGCGCAGCATGACATTACCGGTCTGAGCGACCCAGAATGTGTCGCTGTCCGACGCCGGACTTGCTGATTGGGCTTGATCAATGGTCACGCCGTCAATGAAGTTCGAATACGTGATCGTATGGTCCTGGCCGCTCTGGCTGACGCCGACCAGGTCACCAGAAGATAGTGTGGTGACTGGCGAAAGCGTTGTTAGGCTGTACGCCAGGGCCCCGCCGACACCAGAGCTTGAGATGGTCCCATTTGCGTCAATCGTAATATTTGATCCGGCTGTAAACAACTCGCGAATTTGGCCAAGTTCGGCCACCTGCGCGATCCCCGCGTTGGTCACAATAATCAGGTCTGATGTCGAAATGCTTGTCAGTGAAGGCAGTGAGGCCGGATCAAAGTAACTCGCACTCAAGGTGCTATTATTGAGTATCAGACCGACGCCAACAGCGATCGTATCGGGACCTCCGGGTCCAATGCTGACTCGACCCAAAAGCGACGGAGGTTCGACGATTATCGCGGGCTGGGTTTGAGCCAGGAGAGAACCCACTGATACCGAATGTGCCGAACCACCTTGACTTATGGGAACCAGATCCGACGCGGAAACCGTAACGCCGGCGGGTAGTTGAGAGATTGTCGGCATAAAACCTCTATGGATCTAGGACAGGCCGGGAGTGTTGGATTTAAGCAGCAACTTGCAGTCCGCTACAAACTGAGATCCACTGGGTACCATCGTGGAAAACCGCAACTCCAGAACCCATCCCAGCGGCTTCTACGGGCTTTCGCCCGTTTGTCGCGAAGGCCTGGGCACCAGGTCCCGAGGTTAGCGGCAGAGTGGTCACCTGGTAAGACGGCAGTATTGGAGGTCCGGCAAAGCGCGGCGAAACGGAGTTGCTTCTGAATATTTCACGCCAAACTGAAGAACCATCTGAAATGACGTGGTATCTGTCAAATTGTCGTAAAGTGATGGGTGCCAGATCCAAGGAGTCTCCGGCGGCGGTTGCAATTGTGACGATCCCGGTGCCGACCGCGGAGAACGTGAAACCAGTGCCAGCCATGACAGTACCAGCTGCCGGCAGCGTGATCGTGTAAGATCCACCACCCACAAGGAACACAATTGAGCCGGCCGAAGTAGCGGACAACGTAGCTGTACCACTAAATATGATGCCGAAAGAAACTGAAATACCTCGCCCTACCGCGCAAGTTGTCGCCCCATATTTCGCAAGTATGGCACCAGAGGTACTAGAGTACGCGAGGTTTACGGAATTGGTGGCCTCGAACGCGATGGTTTGACCGGAGGCCAACCGTATCGCGGCGGCACCAGAAAGCTGGGTGGCGTTGGATGTGTCAAGAACTGAAATCGAGTACGGCACATTCACATTGAATACTCGATAAACCTTTCCGGTGGATCCGCTTGCAAGCGAAACCCCAACCGCGGTTGCCACCTCCACTGGCGCCCCCGATGTGTTATTTTGCCCAAACACCAGAGACTGTATCTGGCGCTCATTTGCGTCGTCTGCACCGTTACCAAACCAGTCTATCTCCGACGCGACGGACGAGTTCGTCCAGCTGGAAGGTTTTCCAGTTGCATCACGGAACTCCACATAATTGGACCACATGAGTGGTTGTGGAAGCGGATTGCCACTACTGTCCGTTCCGACAGTCTGCCTTATCGTTTGAATATATCGGCCAATGTGTCTTGATGGGTTGCTTGCGGACGGTGTCTGGGTACCGTTCCACACAAGGCGATCATACCCGGACCATACATGACTAAAGGGACTTTGATCGACGATTGTATCCACGCGCGAGTTTGAGATAACTGATTGTGCGCTGCCGCCCGTGTGATTAACTACGTATGATGTGTGCAATACGGCGAAGTCTGTCGGCTGCGAACTTCCCTGAGAGAAGATCGCGCCCGTAACACCTAGCCCAGTGACCGTAGCTGGCAGAGTGATCTCGCTGGAGATTAGACCGTTAGGGATCGAGTCTCCAAGCTGTGAGCCATCGGCCAGCGCCGTTCCATCGATAATCCATTTCACTCGTTTTGTGGTCGGAATTCCCCAATTCGGTGCGGGTTGAATAACAGTAGTGCCATTTGGCACGTAGATAGTCCCACCAGGTGGCACTATTTGATAAGCCGTTGTAAAGGCGGCGGTATCGTCTGTCACGCCATTTAGTGCCGCGTTGCATGGCGGTAGTCTGATATTGATGACACCGCTTGGACCGGGATTGGCGTCGACATATTGCTTTGTCGCCGCATGGAACGGAGCGGAGGGAGCGTATGCCAGCGCGAGAATACCCGATAGAGAGCCACCTGATAAAGACAGGACACCGGACAATTGCGTGTCGACGTATTGTCTATTAACTATTTGCAGAGGAGCGGATGGATTGACCGTCAATACGATTGGGCCGGTCACCGTTCCTCCCGTGGTCGACAGCGCCGTGGCCAGACCACTATCGACGTAGTGCTTTGTCGCGGCTTGCGAGGATGACGTAGGATCTCCGCTGAGAAGGATGGGACCAGCCATGGTGCCGCCGCCCTTCAAAAGCGCGGTTTGCAGCTGAGTGTCAACATAATTTTTTGTTGACGCCTGAAAGACGCCTGTCGGATCGCCTGATAAATTTAGCGGTCCTGTCAATGTATCGCCTGTCCGCGCGATTTTTGCATCGGTATATTGCTTGGTTGAAGCCTGCAATCCGATTGTCGGGTCTGCGGATAACGCTAATGGACCATTCAGACTGCCCCCATTCAATGAAAGGGAGCCACCGACCTGAGTATCAACGTAACTCTTTGTCGCGGCCTGAAGTCCGGACGTCGGTCCCCCTGAAAGTCCTAGTGGGCCGGTCATTGTATCGCCGGCCCTCAACACCCGTGCATCCGTATATGACTTCGTTGCTGGGTTTAGTGCGAGTGTTGGATCGGCGGCGAGGACAATTGGGCCAGTCATCGTGAACCCCAGGTGTAACGAACCCGCGTTTGAGTCCACGTAATTCTTGGTCGCGGCCTGAAGCAAACTGGTTGGGTCACCGGCCAAAAGCAGCGGACCGGTTAGAGTATCTCCTGCGCGACTGAGCTTCAGGTCGACATACTGCTTGGTTGCTGCCTGCAAAGGGATAGACGGATCCGACGCGAGGCCTAACGGGCCTGACATGGTGCCACCAGCTTTAGTAATGACTGATGACGCAAGGTCAGCCAGGCGAAGGCTGACAGTACCGCCGGTAGGCGTTACTAATAATTGAGTTCCGTTAATGGTGGTGACAGATGACAGCCCTTGCAGGAAGGTAGAGTAACTTATGGAGACATTGATTCCTCCCTGAGCAAGAGCCACGAGATCCGTTGCTGTTGGAACCAGCCCGGAAGGTGACAGCGCGATCGAATATGGCGCTGCCATGGCGGAGAGAGTTCCCGCGGCAAGACTCAGAAACTGCCCAACCGCGATTGTCTCGGGCGAACCCGGGCCGGCGGTTGTACGTCCGAGAATCGTTCCCGCTGGCATCGTGAGTTGCGGCTGGACCCCCGCCAAAACCTGTGCCCGAGTTATCTTACGAGTTATGCTGTTCTGGCTAATCGGCAATTCGTCAGTATCGGCTGCCGCTGTCGCCGGAGCTAATTCGTCTATTGTAGGCATTGTTTAACAGCTCTCAAGTATTCAGACCGAAACCGGAATCGTCAATCTGAAGGTTAATCGGTAATGCTACTTCGCGTCGCGATCGCTCGCACTCGTAATACAGATGACAGTTGGTATCAGAAGCGCGTTGTGCCTTTTCGGCGGCTCGTTCGTGATCTGCGTCGTCGAATACCATATGGTACCATGAGCCTCTGGCAACATCGAACGTTTTTCTTGGAATCGGATCACATGAGAGATTGGGATCAAAGGGTACGTTGTTCGATTTAGCGCGGCGGAACCCGAAATTCTCAAGACGGCTACCCAACATAGTTAACATCAAGTCGCCCAGACTCTTAAGGCCTACCTGCGGTTCAAGGTGGAGATCTACGACCGCTGTGACAGTTGGCGCGGTGGCTAAATTATTGAAGCAACCGATATCGATCTCGCATCCATTTATTGGGTATGCCGGCGATTGCCTACGAAGGGGTATGCGGTGATACCGCACCGCAACCCCAAGCGCCTCTGTCTATGCTTCGGATATTCGATGGCACTGCTGAGGCCAAACCAATCACGACCGCGTGATCCGAAAAGCCGGCAGGTCGTGCGTGACGGGCGCTCGGCATCCTGGACGCCGAAGGTCCTAAAACCGGGGATCGTCGGGAATCCTGACATTAATGTAACCGGATTGTTATAAAAAACACATTCGTCGTCACGAATCATCAGTGGGGTATCTCACCCATGGTTAACGCCGAAATCTCTGCGGCGTTGAAAAGTAATCTGACGTTTTATGTGCGTCGATCCCCCCAATTCCGCCCCGACGAGCTTTGCAATACGAGCGCTCTCTGATTGAAAAAATGCTTGGCGGAGCGCCTCCTTTTCCGAAAGGCCGGAAGCAATTTCTTCCAATGCGCACATGAAACACTGAGCGCGACTCGGCGGCGGATGAGCACGTTGCCGTTTTCCGATCTTGCCATGGCGGCAAAGTGGACTGTTGCCCCCTGTGTCAGAGGAGTTGTCGCCCGGATAGGATCGGAACCTCAGGGGGCGACGGACGATGGACATGGCACGGTATGGACAGATGTTTAAGGACAACGCGGTCGCGCGATTGCTTCCGCCACAGAGTTGCCCGGTGGAGACGCTGTCAGCCAGAATCGGCATCAGCGTAGGCACGCTGGAGCGGTGGCGTGCGGAGGCCTTGGCGAGCGCCTCGGGTAACGGCGGCGGCGGCGCCAGCCGTTGGACTGCGACAGCTCGACTGGAAGCGGTCATCGCGACCGCCGCGATGAATGAAGCGACCCGCGCCGCCTGGTGCAACGAACAAGGCCTGTACCCGTCAGATCTCGATGCCTGGAAGCAAGACGCGATCGGCGGACTGGGCGAACTCCGCGATACCGACACCGCGGAGACGAAGCGGGATCGCCGCCGCATCAAGGAGCTGGAGCGGGACCTGAACCGCAAGGACAAGGCGCTGGCCGAAGCAGCCGCCCTGCTGGTGCTGTCAAAAAAACTCTCGGCGATCTTCCACGAAGGCGCGGACGCATGACCCGCCTGGAAGATCGCCAGACCCTGGCTCGCGAGATCGAGCAGGCCCGGACGGGCGGCGCCCGACTGGCGGAAGCCTGCGCTCTCGCGGGGATCGACCCGCGCACCGTTCAGCGCTGGCGGGCCGGCGATGGCCTGACACGCGGGGACCGGCGTACGGATGCCATCCGGCCGGCGTCATCGCATGCCCTGACCGAGGCGGAGCGGACGCGGATCGTCGCGGTGGCGAACGAACCCCGCTTCGCCGATACGCCACCCGCGCGGATTGTTCCGGCACTGGCCGACGAGGGTGTCTATATCGGCAGTGAATCGAGTTTCCATCGGGTGCTGCGCGCGCATGGTCAGATGAACCGCCGCGGCCGTGCCCATCCGCCAAGGAAGTCTCGCCCCCCAACCACGCACATCGCAACTCAACCCGGCGAAGTATGGTGCTGGGACATGACGTTCCTGCTGGTACAAATCCAGGGGCGGTGGTTCTATTTCTACATGATCCTCGACATCTACAGCCGCAGGATCGTTGGCTTCGAGGTGCATGCGACCGACAGTGCCGATCATGCCGCACAGCTCGCCAAACGCACCGCGCTCGCGGAAGGCGTGCATGCGACGCCCCAGAAACCCGTCCTGCACGGCGACAATGGGGCCACACTGAAAGCCACCACGGTCCTGGCCATGCTGAACTGGCTCGGCATCAAGCCGTCCTATTCCCGCCCACGCGTGAGCGACGACAACCCTTACGCCGAGTCTTTGTTCCGCACCGCCAAATACCGGCCGGAGTTCCCGGTCAAAGGCTTCGCCGATCTCGCCGCGGCACGGGAATGGGCCATTCGCTTCGTCCATTGGTACAACGAAATGCATCGTCATAGCGCCATCCGCTACGTGACGCCGGCGCAACGTCACGCCGGCCAGGATCGCGCCGTGCTCGCCGCGCGCCATGAAATCTATCAACGGGCACGCCAGAACGCGCCACGGCGATGGAGCCGATCGACCCGGAACTGGACACCGGTGGACGCTGTGACACTCAACCCGGAGCGGGCCACGGTGGTTCAGGCGGCGATCACACCAACCGAGCTTTCCGGTTCGACGGGCGAACCTGCTTTCCCGTCCCGACCTGGCAGCGCCATGGCACACTCAACGCCAGTCGTGGGACCACGCCATCACAACCGCGAGCATCAACCGGGAAGGGAAATCTGATAAAACGACGATCGTTACAAATTACGAGCGGCAACTCGCTTGACACTCACCGGTTGCCAGCCAGCATACAAGCACGGAAACAATTCGTCGGCGTCGATGTCGGTATTGGTCCTCATTGATAACACTATCAGAACGACACAAATATGATGACGACGGGATCTCGCGCAATCTGGTGTAACATGAGACTCTGGTGCATCAATCAGATCCCCATGCGTATATAACCGCGAGCACGGCCTGCCGCTTCGTAAAGTGGACCATTGACGGCGGTCAGAGCCCCGGTGCGACGGCGAAACCGCTGACACGGGCAAGGTTCGTCTACGAGATTGCAGAGTGCGACCCGGCGAAGCCTTGTCCCTGCATAGGCGGGGCAAATAGATACATTGAGCCCCGCTTCGTGGCAGGAGCTCTGGCAACGCCGATGCATGCCGATTGCACCGGCGGGCCGCTTGGTTTGGCCGATGGTACGCGCCGGTCCTAGGCGGCGCACCCATGCTACGATCGGATCCGTGAATGCGAGACCTGAGAGCTAAAGAGAAGACAAGATCGAGTGAATGTAGATATCAATGCACATCACGCCGACCGGATTGAATCGACTTGCGGCGCCCCCGCAACCCCACTGATGCAGATATGACATAACCTTTCGACGATCCACCGGGCCACTTATCCACCGCTCCTACACTCCTCGGTGGGACACGATCTCGGCCCATTGAATCGCCAGACTAGCAGATGGTTGCGCGCCCCATTTCCTCGTTCATTTACCGCCGTGGTTTTCCGAAGGGCTTGAAATGTCTAAATCGAAGGGCGCGTGATACGATGCCCGTTCTCTATCCGATTTATTATCGGAAGGCTGCGTCCGTGAACGGGGTGAACCCGGACAGTGGCCAGCGTTTCACACGGAGCCCAGGGTAATATATCGGTTTAACTATTGACAATTGAATTGCCATTTTCGTCGGTGAGTGGATCACGCGTTGTTGTTTGGATAGCGCCTGTGGGCACAGAGGGTAGGGACAGTGCGACGACCGGCAGCAATATCGTGCGCTGAATTGTTCGCCCGCTTGCCAGGACCACTTTTATAGTGACATTATATGTCACGCTAGCCTGTCCGCCGGACATCCAGGCGACAATTTTGTAGCCGTCCGCAGCGATATTATCCAAATTCAGGTCCCCTGGTTGGCTCGGCTCGATGTCGACGTCAACACTACTAATGGTGTCTCCCTCGTTTCCAACCAGAGCGGGCTCGATATCCAGTTGATAATCGAGAATATCCCCGGGGTCTTTCGATGGCCAACTCAGTGGCGCTGGGGCAGTAGCGGTTGATCCTCGTGGGACAGGGATGAAGCTGTCGATCGTCATAGTTCGGGCTTTACTGGGCTTCCAGACGTGCGAAACTAGCGTTGCCATGAAGAACTCGTTCCATTGTACAAAATTTGACGGTGGTAATTACCCGGGTGACGGTCTCATATCAAAGTCAGATCAGCAAATTCCCGCACATTTCCAAGGAAGCCGAACCTGGCGCCAGGAAAGAGTCTCGCGAAGGCTCCCGCTGCCGGCAAAATGCGCGGCATAACGCTTAGGGCCTGTCGTCAATTGGGCCAGCACATTACGGCGACCATGTGAAAGGCCACGAGGGAAATCCTGGAGGTCTCGTCATAGCGTGTCGCGATCGCGCGGAATTCTTTGACTCAGCAAAAGAAGCTCTCGATCAGATGCCGGGCTTCGTACAGCACCTTGTCAAACTTTCTGGGGTTCTACCGATGGCTTTTTGGCGGGATCACGGTTGTTTTACCCGCTGCCTCCAATGGTCCGATCACGCGCGCATCGACGTCAAAAGCCTTGTCCGCCAACAAAGTCTTCGCCCCCATGCCGGGCAACAGAGCATCGGCTCCGGCCCGGTCATGGACCTGACCCGCGGTCAGGAGGATCCTCAGCGGGTTACCCAACGCACCGGCCAGCACGTGAAATTTGCTGCTCAAACCGCCCTTTCTTCTGCTGATCGTCTGGTCCTCGCCGACTTTTCTTTCGCGCCGGCGCTGTGCTGATGGGCCCGCGTCCTTGGGTTTGACCCGAGGATCGTGCTGTCGAGCATCGCGTATTCGTTGTCGGCATCGACCGCCAGCATAGCAAGAATGGAAGTCCAGACTCCACGTTTGGCCCAACGGCTGTGCCGCCGGTGCGTGTTGTTCCAGTCACCAAGGCATTCAGGAAGATCGCGCCACGGTATGCCGGTACGATACCGATACAGCACCGCATTCACCAAGAGACGATTATCGGTTGCGGTTACCCCGACCGTCCCCGCCCGACCGGGCAATGTGTCCTTGATCCGGTCTCATTGGTCATCGCGGAGTCAATGGAGGCGCATGGATCAGCCATTGATGAAGCTGGCATTCGATGAATCGCATAAATCACCGCGCCGGAAGCCCCTTCCCCCAATTGACGATAGGCCTGAGTACGATGAGCATGGTTTTTATTGATCGCGTGCGCGGTTTTTCCGAAGAACAACCTGGAGATATTTCATGCGCGGTCGACTTTTGGCGATTCATGATGAGATCTCTTTGAAATTCGAGATGGATCCTTAAACCTCATTTTCGAAGGCCCCAACTTTACACGTCGGAATGAGCATTTCTACCGGCCGCCGGATTGCCTGACGATTCGGAATCGACGCATCCAACGATCGCAACTGCGTTACCAACCTGCCTGCGCTAAGCCTCGTCGGCGAAGGTAGCTCGGGGCAGGGTCCACTGACCTTGATGATAGTGCCTCAGAACGAAGCGGCAGAGTTTGTGACCGAAACGGCCATCAATTTCATCGGACAACGATGCCGGGATCGTACGTCCATCCGGGGCGAGCCAGCGTTCCCTCCGGTAACTGGTAGCATTTACTGAAATCGTCATGTCTTGAACCAGGAATGTATTGTGCCCCTTTAAGACCGTTTCTCCCGGATCGTGGCGTTCACCACCCGATCTTCCCCGGTGACTCAACGTGTCAGCTTAACTCGGCCCTGTTGCTTCTTCAGTCTATCCGGCTTCGACGTCCCGGTACCCTTGTCCATGCCGCGAGGCCTGAAATCGGGACTGCCCTTTAGGCCTTTCAAACGCGCGATCTCCTCGCGCAGTTCACCGTTCATTGGATTCACTGTGGTAATTTCGCCGAACAATTCAATCGGCAGAACCTCGAATTTTGCGCGGCTTAGGCCGGAACGGGAAAATGGCGATGGTACATCATGCAAAGAATCCACGCAAGGGAGAATTGCGAGCTACCCGCACACTCGCCGCTGTTACTAATGGGTTTGCCGGCCCGGCTTCCGTGTGGATCCATGGATGACACCAATTCGTGAGGTGCCCGCATTTGGACAGATAAAACGTGTCCCCGGCACGACCGGAGTGGCTTGCGGTACAATCATGACCCGAAGGGCGAAGAATCTACGGACGTTGAGCTATCAATTTTCCAAATCGAGTGACGACATGCGCACGATCGACTTCAGTCAAATCGCGACTGCATTATGCATATCCCTGGTCGAAGCTGTCAATGGCGAGACTGCCCGAAGAAACCTCGGCCTCGATGCACGGTTATCGACTATCTTTACGAATGGAGGTACAGTTGGCGTTTGGACGACGTCCATCGCGTCCTCCGCACAACATGGCATGAGTGGTTCGAACGTCGGGCCAGCTTCACAGCTACGGTAATTGATGGTCGAAGCTTGACAAGCGTCTACTTGGACTGCGAAAATCGGGCTAGGTGAGTCCCGCATCGCAAGGTATGACTTTATTGCGGAGGAGGAAAGTCAAGGCAAGGAATGGCGTCCCGTTGTCGATACCACAGGGCCGTTGATGCACGCCATCGTTTCTTCGGACGATGTCTGAAGGTGTTACGGAATTGAACTCGTGGTCACCGCGTTGTTCGATTCTTATGCATTTTTACGATTGCTTTGCGCGGTTGGGGTTAGACGGGTACCTTGTTCCAGAGCTTGATTGACCTCGCTATTATTACCCTAAGTGTCGAGACCTTCAAACGGTCCGGTCAGGAAACGGGGCGCGCGGTACTGTGGAAACCCCGCATCGTCAAGCGAACCCACAGCCTGACTCAATAGCTGTGGTCATTTCGCCAAAGGCCGGGAGTGTTTTAAATGCGAGGTCAGCACCAATTCGCTGCTCGTTTTCATCCGATCATGGTATGAGCCTAATGTAGAGAAACGGGATGATTCTGAGCAGGTGATAACAACTTAAATTGGTCATGAACAGATGAAATGATAATCCGGTCTCACCACCTGATGATTACGAGACCGGAACCTCCCACCGCTCCATCGTAAGGTGTTCCGCTGTTGGCTCCTGTTCCCGCGCCGGCGGCGCCTCCACCGGGGGTCGTTCCGCCGACACCAGTTGTTCCACTGTTCTGGCCACCGCACATTGGAGCTCCACCGCCCATCCCTCCTTGGTTCAGCGTGGCACTTTGTCCAGCAGAACCCGCTAAATTGAGGTCACCATTAATTCCGATTCCGGCCGGGGTTGCCCCAAATTGCGGACTGGTGGGAGATGTCAGATAGTTAAGGTTACCACCGGTCGCACTAGCGTATTGCCCAAAGGTTGTTGTGCCACCGGCGCCGGCTGAGGCTCCACTGGTGTTTCCCGCCGCGCCGCCACTTCCAATGGTAACGTTGATGATCTGACCCGGTGTAACACCGTTGATGCGCTTGCGCGCATAGCCGCCACCAGAGCCGCCACCACTCGATGACGTCGTGACAGAGGCGAACGAACCAGAGCCGCCCCCCCAAAGCTCGACTTCCAGTTGAGATGCTCCGGCGGGCACGACGAAATTATCGCTGCTCAGGAAACTTTGCACCCCGGCGCCAAACCCGGGACTGAGATAAGGTAGCTTCCATCCAATGAATGGTGCCGTTGGTAAACTGGCTATGTTACTCGGAGTGATAGCCGTTTGACCATACGATACGGTTATAGTGTAAAGACCTACCCATCCCTGGTCTACGACGGGGGTAAGTTGAGTGCCTGACGACGATGGAGTGCCGGCCTTCAGACTCAGCTGTACAGCTTGGCTACGCGACGTAGCCTGCGGCGAACCAGAGTTCGTTGGCCCACTATAAGGCTGGGATGGATTTGCGGCATTGTAATAAGGTAGCACAACCAGACCCTGGTCGCTTTCGTCGAAGTTGGCTTGAACCAAATAGTTAATGGAAGTTCCGGAACTCGACGGAGCTTGCAAGTCCAAAATCCGAGGGGTCAGGTTAACTCCCATTTTTACGAGTGGATCGCTGATATCGGTATTTAGTGACCCATACGGTGAGGTGTCTACGACGGACAACTGGCTTAAACTACCTGCCCCTATTTGAATGGACATCGAAGCTGGGAGAGTTGGCGAGCAACTCAAGCCATCAGCCACAGTTCCAGTCCCGAGAGTCGCTCTTATGATGAATCCGAGGGCTATCATAGTGTTGCGATTTATCGATAGGAGGTCGGTATCCAGGGGAATGGCACCTGGGTAGACGATGTTTCGGTCCATGTAATGCTCGTAATGATCCTGGAGTAGTGATTGTGAGAATAGCGAAGTATGTGCTTTGCAACAGATTAAATCATGGTTGAATAAGTCAGATTAGCTGAATCCAGAGTGACTTGGGGGAGAGTCTTGCTGCGTTTTTTGGCTGCCGATCCGCCCTCATGTTTGAGTCCGTCGAGGATCAAATTGAGTCTTTAGAACCGGTTAGCAGACGGGGCTGGTTCAGCTCGAATCGAACGTGGCCCTGTGGCGCGCGCCGATTCAAGAGGTGCGCCTTGTGGACAGGCGGGAGCCGTCTTCATCACAATCGTCGCGGTCTGTGCTGCACTCATGACCCGACCGACGAAAAGGGGGCAAAGGTTGAGTCGTTAATTTAGCCCGCCAGGCCAGGCGGCAACAAACGTACGGTCAACGTCCGCGAAAGGCCGACGGACTTATGTATCTTCTCGGCTCCGGTTGTCAGTGACGCCACACCCCGAAGGACCTGCCGGGTCGTCGCGCTATCCATGACTATTTCGATCGCCGCGACCACGATGGGACATTGGATCAGATCCACCATACGCTCTACGTCCGATGCGGGGAACTGGCTGAGCAAGCGGCCAGCCCAACCGCCGCGGTGATAGATCGCCAAAGCGCGAAGACCGCTGACCTGGGCCGCGCGGAGCGGACCAAGGGGGTCTGCATCTATCCGCCAAGCTGTGACGCGGGGAAAAAGATCGAATGCAAGAAGCGGCATATCCTGGTCACACGACCAGCCCGCTGATGTGTGCCATTGTTTACTCGGCCGACATTCAGGACAGCAACGGCGGCGCGCTAGTATGGTAATCTTGGAGGGTTTGCCCTCGTTCCTTGCGCAGCTCTGCGCTGAAGACGGTTACCAGTCACTGTCGATCTGTTTGCAATAGCTGTTATTCCCCGCATGACGGCACCCCGATGCGTCAACCGCTTGACATGCAATCCGCGTCGCGCGGCTCCTCTTATGGACTACCGGCACATCACCGTAGAGAATCAAATATCCCGGGTCGTGTCCCACCGAGTCGTGTAGGAGCGGTGGATAACTGGCCCGCCGTAGCGACCGCCCAGAGTCAGGCGTAGGCGGGCCAGTTATCCACGGCGGTGGTCATCGCGGATCTTCGATAAGGTTTGAAGGCCGCCGTCTCCCGCGTACTGAACGCCACATGGCAGCGCTGCCGGGTCCACTTCATGCGCAATCTGCTGGCCCATTCCGGGCGCAATGGCCGCCGGCTCACTGCCGCGTTCGTCGGCACCATCTTCGCCCAGGAAACCAAAGCCGCCGCCAAACAGCAATGGCGCAAGGTGGTCAATCAACTGGCACCCAGTTTGCCGAAGCTCGCCGTCTTCATGGACGAGGCCGAGGAAGATGTCATGGCCTACATGCACTTCCCCGCCACACACCGGATGAAGTTGCACTCGACCAATCCAATCGAACGCCTGAATGGCGAGATCAAGCGGCGGACCAACGTCGTCGGCATCTTTCCAAACGAAGAGGCTGTCACCCGTCTGGTCGGCGCGATCCTGCTGGAGCAAAACGATGAATGGGCCGTCCAAAGGGGACGCTATATGACACTGGAAACCATCGCGCCTTTGAGCGATAACACCATGGTCAGGTTGGCCGCGACGGCACCCTGACACACCGGCCGAACCAGCCGGAGAGCGTGATGGAGCCGTAACTCCTACACCACATCAACGGACACGATCATATCCCGAGCCGGAGCGGGCGAAAAATCAAGCGGCGCGCCTACTTTTGTGCCTGTTATGCGGGGTCAACATGAGTCATTGAAGCATGGTGATCATTCATCCGACACTAGTGATTACAAATATCCAAACATAATTTCTGCCCGATTCGTAGTCCGCGTGCTTCGTCCGATTTCATCGGTCAGATAGGTGTGAAACCAATCCCTAAGAGATATCGCGTCCAGCCACAATTCACCGACTATTGGCGATTGTTGGCCGCTAGTGTTGGCGGCATCGTCGATACTTGTTGGACCAACATGACTCGCTTGGAGACCATTAACCTCCGACGTACTGTCAGCCGCTGGGTCGGCAACAGCCGCCGAGGTCCGCATGCGAGCAAATCCATCGGGAACATTGTCACGTGCCGCCGGGTCACGATTCGCTGACTTTGAAAAGTCGGGATTAAGGCTTTTGGTTGGATTTGGTGATTTTAATCTGTTGCGCCTAATGTTCAGGGTCCCAGATGCGTCAGCGGCATTATTCCATGAATGCCAAGGATTGTTTTCGGATTCGCCGATTGCCGGCCTTGAGATCGTCGCCGATCGGTTCCGCTGGGAGTAATTTTCCTCCGAACACTCCAGTTCCCTTGGGCTTCCGACTGGATAGGGGGCCGTCCGTTCCACTTCCGTTATGGTATTAGCTGGGACCTTGGGTCCAATATGGGTTTGCCGGGCGTACCTATCCATCATCGCATGATCTGGACTTGCGCGACCATCCGTCGCATTCGATCGAAATAGCGCTGCTAAAGGAGCTTCTTGGTTACCGCTAGTGACTGTAATCTGGGGTGGAACGGCAAACTCAGGATCTTCACCGTGCGACATTGCGCTCTCGGACCCAATGTCTCGAGAGCCGATCCAACTCCGAATCATCCGCGAATTCCGATTTTTTATGTCCAGATGCGGAATATTGGAGACTGCTTGTCCCGTATGGGATCGGATCTCGCCCGATTCCTTGGACGTATTCCGTAAGTCTTTGACCACTCGTGACACTAACCACCGCTGCTTCGATGGCGATTGAGTGAGTTGCCAACCGCTTGCGAAGCTCTGGGGCTCAAAAGGCCACATTGAGCGGGGAAATGCAGGAAACGTCGTTTTCTTTGTCATGGGTAGATCGACGTCCAAACTATCGTACCCGCGGGCGCGACACGGCAGATATCCCGGCACAGCTCGAAGTCACTGACCGCGGACGAATTCACTGTTGGACCAATGTACGCACTCAGTCCCGTCCCGTAGCCTCCGATAATGCCCCCCCATCCGTTTACCATTGCCACGCCGCTAAGAACCGGGCGGAACACCTTGACAAACACCTGGAATGGCAAATTGAGATTGCCCCATCCACCCGCTATGCCATATCCTGCCGTTCCGGGTCCGGTTGAAATCGATGAGCTGTAGCTTCCAGTGTCCATCGGAACCGATGGCTCGAAAATTACTGGAGGCCGACCAGTCAGGTCCTGCACCTGGCTATATATCGCTGCGCGAGTGCATCGATCTCTCAGTAGTTCGCTTCGAATCCTTTGGCGGAACGAAGCGTCCGTCTCACGGATACGGCGCGTGATCCGATACTCAAAGTAGTCCCACGCGATCATATCAAGCCAAGATTCGAACGCAGTGCTTATTCTGGATTGTGCCTTAGTATAATCCAGGAAATCGAACTGATTTGTCCAACTTGTGGCCAGTGATATCAGTACTGCATCCAAAACGGGTGTATCTTCGCCGAACCATCGATTGGGAAGTGTCGCCTTGATTCTCCGGAACACATTCAGGGCATCAAGGATCATTTTACGTAAAGCTAATGCTTAAGAATTGAAAGGCCGTGGTAGGCGGTGCAACAAGGTCTACACCCAGACCATTCAGCATAACGCTGGATATATTGATAATCTTGGGCTCAATCCGATATACTAATTGGCTGATCCGCGTGACGGAAAGTGTGCTTCCTATCTTTCGCGAATTGATATAAGTTTCAAGTGCTGACCGTACGAAGTCCTCGATATTAGATACAGATAGTCCCGGAGGATATTCCAAAGCAAGGCTCGCTGCCACCTGGATAATCCGCGGTGGTTGAATCGAGAAGATTGTTCCAACCGGACGCACCGCTTCGATTGCGAGAGCAAGAGAATCGAACAGAGGCCCGGCGATCGTTCCCGACCCATCATCGACGACAATTAGAATATTCCCTGCCCTGGCGTTACCCGCGGCGTCTACGTTCTCCTGAACAACATAGCTCAAATCGGATCCGACCAAGGATATCGCGTATCCGATGGCATCCAACGTAGCTCGCGATCGCGCCGCGAGAAAATTCGTGAAACGGCTCCTGAATGCATCGTCGCTTTCCTCTGCCATTCCTTCGCTAGTTGCGAGCTGATTGTTTAACACATCTATTCCCGGAACCGCCGAGGCCAATAGCGTTATGGTGTTTGGAAGGACGTTCCCTGAAATCCCCGCGACAGTGGCAATGATTGGCAAATCGATCGCCATGACGCCGATTGCTAAGGCATAAGCATTCTTAGAGGCCTGCCAGGCAAGGTTCGAGGGATCGGCAATCACCACGAAGGTCACTGACCCATCTTGCGTTTTGATCAACGTACTCACAGGCACAGCCGCCGCGGCAGTTCCCGAGAATCTCGAAAATGTTACTATTCCGGTTGCAGCAACGGCGGGTAGTCGCAATAAGGAAAAATCCGCCATCCAAGTGTCTAAATCTACACCTGTGCAGGTGGCTGCGCGTGTTGATTGCAGAGTCAGGAGAATAAGCCACTGGATCCATAACACGATCGCTGCGTTTGATTCTATCAAGGCTCGGAGAACGGAGCCCACCGAAACGTCAATTAATTCTCCAGCGGAAGCAGTTATCGCCGCAGCCATATCGCGGACAATAGTTGTAAAGCTACGGACAGGAAGACTCATTTCGTTAGATGCCCAAATTGAGAACTACGGAAATTCCCTCCGACGCGCCGACGACCTGATATTGAATGTTAACCGAAGTTGCAGAAAACACTCCGTCTAATGATTGACCGACCAGAATCGATGGGGACGGGGATGCGACAATAATATTCTCATATTGAAGCTGGTTCAAAACGTCATTTTCTATGACACTCGGCGAGCTCGGTTCTCCGACATATTTTCCCATGCCGGCACCATAGTGGACGTGCCAAATATACTCTCCCGGATTTGTGAGTAGCCTTCGAACGATCCGCAACTGAGCTTCTGCTTGCACCGGGGCTACTGCGATGTCACCGCTTGGGCCGACAGCAAGATCGCCTCCCCACTCGCATACGATTGCTATCACGATGCGCTAGTCCAGTGCCAGAGGCACGGACGTGTCTCCGTTGTTTTCAACGTGATGCATATGGGTGTTATAGTTACTTCGTAACTTGCTAAGCGCGCCGTGGGCGTCATATACATCGCCGGAGACATGCAAATCACCTTCAATCTCGATTATACCTGAATTAAGTAATTGTATCGAACATCCTGATTGATGTCGGATTGCGAATTCTCCAACATCCGCCTGGGGAGGGCGAACCAAATTCGAGAAAAGACGTCCAACGATCAAACCGTGTTGGGCATCCCCTTCCTGGGGTATAATCAGTACTTGATCCCCCGGACTGGGAGGACACGAGATACCCCAACCGGAGCCCACCCATTGCGTCAGCACTGGCAACCACCCCGTCAATACCCCCTCTGGCTGCAACAATACTTTCGCGGTCCCTGTTGCAGAATCCGACGAGGAAACTACGCCTATTCTGGGTTGCGCCAATTTTCCAAGCACACGGTCCGAAATCAAATCAAGCATTTTACGGTTCCCCGCTGTTTGGGGTGGGTAGTAACGAGTTCACGCGGGAAGCCGGAGGTCGAGCTTGCCGGCGATGAGATAGACGATGGCTTTGAGGTTACGGGATGATCGGTAGCCCCTCGCCTTTGCCTTCGCTGCCTGGATCAGGCTGTTGATTCCCTCGATCAAACCATTGGCGATCTTGCTGTCGAACCATCGGAGTATGCCACCCCAATGCCGTTTGACCGTGCGGGCGGCGTCGACCATGGGCGGCAGGCGACTGTGGGTGGCCCAGAAGTACCATTGTTTAAGATAAACCGCCGCGCTTTTCGGATCGCCCTCCGCGTACAAATGCTGGAAGGCGAGCCGGATATGGTAGGCGCGCGCGGTCTTCAGTGTCCGTGTGGGCAGGGCGTCCAGTGTCGCGCGCTGGCGTTCGGAAAGCGTATCGGGGTTGCGCAACCAGATATACCGGGTGCCTTTCAGTGCGATCTGTTCCTTTTGTTCCGCGCGCCGTACCTCATCGACTGCGTCATTGATGATTTTCACCGCGTGGAATTTGTCGAAAGTGACCTCGGCGTTGGGCAAATGTTCCGCCGTGCCCTTGATGAAGGCGGGGCTCATGTCGATGCAGACCTCGGTGATCTGATCCGCATCGCCGCCATGTTCAGTCAGATCGGTGGCGAAGGCCGCGACGGTCGCGGCATCCTTGCCTTCGGTGACGTGAACCACTCGGGCCTCGTCGATATCGACGAACAGCGTGATGTAATCGTGACCGCGACGGGCAGCGGTTTCGTCGATCGCGACACGCGTCACGGCCGAAGCGTCGGCTCGCGCGCGGGCTTCCTCCACGTAATGATGGATGACCCGCCATAGCCTCGTGTCGTGCTCGCCGACCAGCCGCGCCGCCGCTCCGACCGGCATGGATGTGACCAGGGTCATGACCAAAGCTTCGAACAAGAGCGTGAAGCCGCTGTCTTTCCGGGCCCAGGGGAGGCTGGTGACGGTTCTGATGCCGCACTTCGAGCAGCGGACACGCGGCACGCGGGCGTGCAGCCAGGCCTGATGTTGGAAGAAGTTGAGGTGACGCCAGGATTTTGTCTCGCTGTCGTAGGCCGGACATTCCTCGACGGCGCATTCGGGGCAGGCGAAGCGGCTGCCCGCGGCGAAGTCGATGTGGATGTCCAGTCGATGCGCGGGGGCATCGAAGTCACAACGAGTCACGGTCCAGGGTGAGGTCAGCCCAAGGGCCAGTCCCAACAGATTCGTGTCGCGCATTGTATCCACCGTCCTCTCACCAATGCCTGAACCGAGCGTGACGCCCGGGCTGGCGGCAATCAAGGACGCTTCGCGCCGCGAAGACGCGGTGGCCTTCGGCCATCCTTGACAGCCGCCAGCCCGGACATCCGCACGTTGTCAGGCCGGGACGAGGAAACGGCGCTCAACCGAACAAGGAAACGACGGTGAACGAGTAGAACCGGTTGTTACTACCCACCTCGAACAGCGAAGAGGCCATTTTACTGATGCTCGCTCATCTTACGATGTCATGGGATTAAGCGACGACGATGAATTCGATCCGGTGGCATACCCACGGATATATTGCGTAAAACCTGTCGTTGGGGAAAAGTGCCAACGAACTGAATTGATCACGTAATCTGCATCGAAGCTCGGTCCATTTCCGATGATTGTGAGAACGTCCCTCGGGGCCAACGACAGGTTGCCCGGTAGGACAACCTCGACATCCAGCACTTGCCGATTCAATGCATTGAGATATCTCTGAGCCACTTCCTCCGTACCCTGTGACGTAAGGTTCGGTCTGACGACCGCAATCTCAGATCCTGGATCACTGCTTAGTCCGGAGGCATCCGGGAAATTCTGACCATACGACTGCTCATCGGTATGCACGAGTACCCGATTGAGCCAAGAATTCCAACTCTTTACGACTATCTTCGCTTGATTTGATATTGGGCAACTCTTATGGAAGGCGATGCTTTTGGCATTATTGTTCACTATAACGAAGTTACTCTTCGGTAATGTCTCGGGTGGCGCAAACACGAGTGTGGTACCGTTGACGAAAAGCTCGAATCCTTCGGTACTCGCCAACTGAGTGAGCAGGTCCCACTCGCTCGTCGTACGAGCGTGAGCATTTAATAGCATTCGATTATAGTTGCCCGACTGGTAACTACCAACCATCGTCTCCGTCTCCACAATGTTTGGGGTAAATCCATGTCGCTGCGCAATTTGGTTAGCAATTTCACTCGCCGTCTGATTGCAGAATGCCCCCTGATATGATGAGTCAATGAGGACGGAGGAGTAGTCCCGTCCCTGCAAGCGAGCAATACGATTGATGGGATCGAACGCTATATCATCCGCCAGCCCTTCAATAATAACGGATTCAGCATTGCTGATGTCGGATCGTATTAATATTGTAACCGACACCGGCCCGGTAGCTGAATCCAGCCATTGGCCATTGAGCGAGCTGCCTCCAGTGCTGACCGTCACCTCGAACCGCGAGCTTTTGCATGAGCTGCATATTGTTGCCTCTAAATGCAAAATGGAGTCGACGTATGTACCGTTCAATCGAACCCTTACCCTAGGGGCTCTTACAGCGATATCGTCACGGCTGCGTCCCACTTCCTTGCCTTTGTTCAATATGTATCGTAGGAAGTAATAGTGTAATGGGTTGACTTATGAAGGGGTCCCGAATTTGATTGATCAATGCTATGCGAAACCATTGGGTTGCGTCGTCGAGATAGGCGGCCGCGACGTGAAATAGGGTCGTTCCGGTTTGGATATTTACAGTTTGCATCATTGCTTGCTAACATTCTTGGCGCGCACCGAGACATTCATGAGCCGATAGAAAGCGAGCGTCAGAGTGGCTTGCTGAGCCGCATTCGAGACCGTTCCGACAAACAATTGCGCCTCCCCTCGGGGGGGGGGCCGACTCCGCCAGCGGCGTCATATGGAACTGGTTTATCCAGGCTTTCGAGCTGACTATCGATCGAGCCGAGCAACGCATTTGCGTGCTGTAGTGCATCCGATGGTGCGATATCGTAATTTAATGCAGCGAGCGCGATTATAGCGGTTGTTTGACCGGCCGTCGGAGATATATCCGTACCTTGTAGCAAACCGACGATATCATCCGCCTGTGTGTTCGCTGACCCCAGTACTTCATCTGTCGGTAGTATCTTGTCAGGATTAGCCGAGCCAGTCACATAACACGAGGCTTGATACGTTATCCATTGATTCGACGAATAATTAAGATTGAACTCCTGTATTATGACTGACAATGTCTTTGCCGCCCAGGTGATGCCGATGGGCGTACCTTGCGATCGGAGCTGCTCGATTAATCGGATCCGACCAACTGCGTTAATTCCCGAGAAAATGCCATTGAAAGTGACGACTTCAACGTCTTCACCCAACGAATCAATTAATGACGAGCCGGAGCCCAGTTTATGGACAACTAGTCGGTGCTTCGTTTTTAAAAGAACTCTTTCAGGCACCTCCAATCCCTCAAACGAGATCGAACCAAGAATGAACAGAGGATTGGACAATATGTTTGCCTGTAACAGAACGTAACTGTAAATATTATTTTTCATTCTGCGCCGTCAATGCACCTTCTGATCGACATGACCTCTCGGGCAAGATTCCGAAATTTTAACGTCATGTCGGTATGGAGCATGTGATCGAGACCCGCGCGATAAGCGTGCGTGTCCTATGCGTTACGGGACAGGCAGAATGAACGGATCGCATTATCGTATACATCACCGTGGACCGGTCTATGGCGAGAATGTCAACGGCTTGTTGGCCCCGTTATCACTTTTACCCTCTGGTCGAGCCCTTATTGAATTCGGCACGATCTATAGATCGCGAGCATTGTATCAGGGGTTCGACCAAATCCGTCACGGTGGTTGCTATAGCCTGGAATCGGTCTACGATGGTGGGTTGCTTATCTTTAGATACGTATAGTAAGCAACTGTCAGCTCAGTAGCCAGATGAGTATTAAGTCCACCACCCATCAGCCGCTCGGCGACGGTGGCGGAATTCATGCCTGTTCGTCCAATGATTGTAATGCTCGAGAAAAGTGCATTCTATCATTGATGGATAATGAGAAGGCAATATCGAAGGGCACGCCGGCTCGAACGAGATAGAGACATTCAATCAATTCGGCGTGCCCACGGGGTTTCCCTCCGGTGAGCCGTCAAACAAAGATTGTGCCTTTTCATTTTCATCTAAGGCTTCTGCGATCGCCCTTAGACCGTTGTCGCATAACTCCATCACAGCGGACTCTATTTGGCGCTCGGTCGTCGGCATCACTCGAGGCACCCCATCGATCTCAACTACTGCCAACGTCAGCACCGCCATGTTCAGCCACGCTTCATTTTGGGACAGTTCTCGCCCGGCGACCTTCAGTAGTCGGAGCCTGTCGAGGGCGTTAATTCGTCGTATCTTGATGTTCCGGCCGCTGTCGTCGCGAATCTCAAGTAATTGTCGGAGGTCGGAGATAGTCGAGATTGTTGGGATTATCAAATGCGCCTCCGTCGCGAAGCGAAGAACTCTAATTTTTGCTTAACGGATAAATCGCCCCGCCACAGCCCCGCATTAGAGAGGTGAAAAACCACGGAATCATATTGATAGGTCGACATTGACCCATCTGTTTCAGATATGTACTGGTACATGGAACTGGTCTGGTTTATGGCGCCATTATAATAACCCTGCTCAGCGTTAGCGATAAAGTCGTCCACGACGGAGTCACCGCGTTCGAGCTCAAAACTTCCCGCCCAGCCTTTCGGCAGCTCGACGCCCATCTGATTGCCGTCCAATCGGTTTACTCGGACCGATTGCGTAATTTGATGGCTGTCGAACGCTATGACATGGGCTAGGTCTATCCTACCGGACGGTCCAATTACGACCAATTGAGTATCCCGCCCAACGGAAAAGGCTGAAATAGCCATAATCATGCTCCTATTGACTCGGTTGGCCGGCCGGCAACGTCTGCACTGCTACTTGCACGGTTTGTCCGCCCTCCAGGCTTATAATAAACTTTTCGTTTATGGACTGGTATTGAATCTGAACATTCGCCTGTACGTACCCAAGGCCAGTCATGCTAAGCGGGTTATTTGAACTATCGCATATAACGCTGTACGGAAGCGTCCCATCGGTGCTGCCCAGCAATCTTTGACCAAACATATTTTGTAGAAATGATAGGATAGTTGCCCGAACGTTTTGGAATAAAGTGGCTGTTATGACTTGACCGACATATTGACCCATCCCAGCAGAAAGTGTTTCCGCGATATAATTCGTGAGGCGCGTATAGTTATCGCCGTTCCTGGTGACAACCGAAGAGGAGTTCTTGCCGCCCCGTACACCCCAGAATGAGCCGGCTGGCTGTGGATTCGATACAACATCGATTCCTGCACTAAAGAGGCTGGCCAAGTCTGCTGAAGAATAGGATAGTGTTTCTCCGGATTGCGGCTGTCCGGACGACTGGCTACCTATGACTCCGTAAAGTTGCTTGTTCAAACTGGATTGTTCAGGTGATAAATTTGCCAGGCGGCCGGCTACGAAACCTTGGGGTGACACCAACCGGATCAAACCATTTGCCTGATCCGCCCACCATAGCCAATCACCGAACATGAGTTTTGTCCCATAGCAATCGAGCCCTATGGACTGCTTGACCGTTATCGCGTTCGAGATGGAATCTCCTTTGGGTCCAGTCAATATCAAATAGACCCCCTCATCGAGACTGAATTCGGCCTGGTCTGTCCAGGTCTGTGGATCGTCAGCATCGGCGAGCAACACTAATCCACATCCCTGCCCTCGTAGGGCATACATGCCTGTTCGCGATGTGCCGTCCTGACCCACAAGTTGACCAGGCGCCACCCCCGCGGCCCCATCTGAGCCGACGGTCGCACTACCAAGAGTCAATGAGAAGTTGGTTGGCGTGCTCGTATTTCCATTGGGTCGGATGGTTATCAGGCGGGATGCTGAGCGCTGGACTCCAGCTCCGGCGTTAACTGCGCTCGCCAGCGACAGCCAAAAGGCTCCGGCAACCCCGGAAATGTTATCAAAAACTTCGGGCTGAATACCAGGTAACCTGGCGGTCAACATCCAACTCGAGGCACTCGAACCTGGCTGCAGCGTCACCGTTATCTGGTTTCCCAGAGATCCCGTGTAGAGGGCGGTAATTCCTAGTCCCGTGCCTGGGATGTTGGCAGACGCAAACGTGTCCGTTCCGTCCGAGACCCGAACGCACCGAAAACTTTGGGCCCCTTGCTGGACGGCAGTCGCAACTTGCGTGCCCGCATCAAACTTACGGGCCATAACTGGTCCAAAGTTCATATAATAATCTGACATGGATCCGGCGATTACTGGCGTTCCAACCGGACCCCAGGTCGATGTTCCAACTACTCCGAGGATGTTCGTTGGCACACCATTTAGGATCAGGTTTTGGGGCGGTACGATTTCGACGTACAAATCTGGCACAATTAGTGCCGTGTTGTTGATGGCCCCGGCCTGAATGATTGGCATTTAATATCGAACCCTAGCTATAGTGATGGTATCAGTGCTGGCGAGTCGAACTTAATTCCGTGAAACTGAGATAATTAGTGAATGTCAGCGAAGGGATATCCGCAGTGCCCGGGTCGAGCGGCCTTGTTGCGCATAGAGGCTCCGTTACGACTTAGCTGACGGGCGGGTAGTTTGGGTCAAAAGCGGGAACGTATTCGACGGACGCACACAAATTGCAATGAGATGAGGCTGTAAGAACATTGCGGTTTGACGTGACATATAGACACCCCTCGAAGCCCCTGAACGAGAGGATAGTCAGAGCACTCGGAACAGGAGGCACTTCACTTTCGGCAGAGAAAAAATCACTTGCTTCGTCAAAGCCTACAACCTCGTTTCATATCTGCAAATCATACGAACGTTGTGTCGGCGTTTCTGATCAGACTGCCAATCAACATGACTGACGCGACGCTGCTTCTTATCATTGTGAATCCGAAACTATAACAAAGGTCGCGCCGATAAAGCAGAGCGTTCAATGACTGGTCGTAAATCTGGGTTGAAACATATCGGACATGTGTCTCTGTCCCGTCACCAAGATCGATGAAAGGTGACGCCATTAACCCAAGATCCACAAGCGCGCTTACTGAATCGCGAAGCGTGGGAGTTGGACACCAACAGCAGATCATTAGTTCTCGACGTTGACGCCGTATTTGCCGGAAGACGGTACCATTCGTGACAATCCGGGCAGTCAGAGTGACCGCGCCAGGTATTGTGAGCATGGAGCCAGATAAAATGGCGATGCGGCTACCGCGAACCATTGCGGCGATGTTCGCCGCGATCCTTTCGATAGTATCGCCACCCTGGACTTCGTATACAAAAGGAACGCCATCGACCAATAAGCCAACAACCTCGTTCCTCCTGACAAGACCAGAAAATCTGACCCTGTCACCTGTTGCATAGACCATCAGACTGGCTGGCACGACATTGGCATATTCCGTGTCAAAATAGCAGTCGAGTACTTCGTCCGGTTTGCTTGCCGGGAATACCGTCACGTTCACTATACCAATTGCTAAATCGGAGTTCAGTGCCGCAGGCGCAGGCCAACCGCGATAAACCCGGCAAGATACGCCGATGGCACTGGGCTCGCCGATCCCGTTTGGGTACAATGCTCCGGCGACCTCCGTAACGACTGCATTTTCGACGTCGGACAAATCAGCCATCAGGTCGTCACCTGCCGCACGATCAGGCGCCATCCAAGGTTGCTGAGTTCGGCAGCGACGACTACTCCTTTTATTCCTTGAGCATCGGTAACAATATCCGTTGGCTGCACGACCTGGTCCTGCACATACGGTACGAGTGCGGTCCAACTAGGTATTGTCGTATCTCCAGGGAGGTGGGCCGACGATTTGCCTTCTGTTTCGGTTCCGAGCAGGCTCGCGGGCCAATTTGACATGATCGTGACCGTCGTATCGGCGGCGGCGGTTGAGGCTCCGGTACCAGGGGTTAGCTGTCGAGTTATAGATATCACTCGATTTGTTCGGACACACAGTACAGGCAATAATGGTTCCTGCTCAGCAATAAACCAAACGTCGCAACCCTGTACTAAATAATCTCCGACGCGGGTATAGGACGCGTCAAAATGACCGCGCCAAATGGCGACGCCATAACCAACAGATCGCGAAAAATTTCCATCGACTCGGCAAAATGCGGCCCGCAATCGCAAATAACGATTAGATCGATTAATCGGATTCGTGGTTCCCGCTGGCCGATACGCATCGGTTGGCCGACCGAGTATGTTTGCCGCCCGGTTCAATCCCCAGTACAGCCGATCTTGCAAATGATCTACGTCCACGTCAGACAATCAAATTCGGTGAGTTGGTTTGAAGGCCTGGCCCAGGGGGTAGCCCGATAAATGCACACAACCGGATTCGCCAGTCGTCGTAAAGTCGTTGGCGGTCGCGAAATTCGTTTGGATTTCTTGTCCAGACCGCGGCTTGATCAGTGTCAAGATTGTCGGACGCACCGGGTATCGCGGCCTCAAGCATGGCAAGTGTTTTCAGATATTTCCGCATCACGCTCACTTCTCCATCCGCGAGGTTGTTCATGCGGTACTCAAGTAGGCCATAAACCTGATAAAATCGCCAGGATGAAAAACCACTCGCGGTTCCGCCATAGGCTGGATATCCGCAATGGCGTCTCACCTCTATCTTCTCGTTGTCTGTTAGCGCAGTCAAGCGCTCGCCCCGTCGCCCCGTGTAAAGAACACTGAGCCGCTGCCAGTGCTAAGAAGCGCCGCGCAAAATGATACCAGAGGGCCGCACCGGAGCAGTATCTTGCTGTTGGGCAATACAGGCGTATCCGAGATTGTCGCTTGCACAGTCGGATCGGAGCCGAATCGGATGTAGACCAGTGACGAGGTCGGGTTGGTAATCAAAACGGATTCGCCACCGCCTGCCAGTTGCACGTTGGCCGAAATGGTACTAGACGCAATGGCAACGGTGGCCGTTGCCTGAAATGGGTTGCTCGCTCCAGTTGACAAAACCCGATACCTTTCAAATCAACCGATGTGTTCAATCATTACCGCACGCTTATAAGAACTATTCGTGGCCGTAGGCACCGTTGTTGGATTGGTTGTTGTGTCTGACGGTGCACAGAATCCGCCAATCCAATACCAGGATTGCGCGATAATTTGCTGCAGTCTATCAATCGGCTCGCGGGTCACCATCGCAATCCCATTAACTACAGTAATAACTGAATTAGTCGGGGCGACATCCGCGGCAGCCATTCCAGCAAAATCCCCTTCGATCAGCGCACCCGAACCGCAAATGATAGGGCGTCGAATCATCAGGTTCGGAAGAAGGGGATGTTGCTGTACATAGGCCTCGGTAGTTGGCATGAACCTGAGGCCCAGGAAGTCGTTGGTCATGCCCTTTCGGAATACCTGATTGACGGACGTAGCGCCCATAAAAAGTTGCTTGAAGTCGGGATCAGTGAACAATTGTCGTGCGGAGACCGGATCCAAATAGCAGTTGTAGGCCCCATCTATCTCGGGGACGGCGTTAACGCGAAGCCGCGCAACCGAGTCCAAAAGGCACGACATGGTTAAAGTGTCGGTCGCGTTGAGAAGAGAAGCATTCCCACGCCCGGATGGCCGCATAATCGATGAGGCTGTCGCTGACAGGACAGTGTTTCCAAGCGTACCGTCCGAAACGGACACGTTTCCGGAGAGAGTTAAGACCCCCGAAATGCCTCCCCATGTCGTCGATACGTTGCTTGAGTCCGGTGTTGCTCCTACGGTAGTATAGACATTTGAACCGATAGTAATCGTTAATGGGTTGGAAACGCTCACAGATAGCTGGATACCATTGACAAAGGCGACCTGAAATCCTCGAAGGTCGTCCACGGTGACGGACGTGCCGGCACTACCAAGAGTCAATCGGACTCTCGTGTTGCCCCCAAAGTACGCGGAGAACAGGGCGTTTCGCGCGAGTTCGTCGAGGCTGCGCGCCGCTTGTTCGCCATTGGAATAAGCGTTCTGTAGGAATTGCGAGGCGATTCCGACCCGAGACGTAACCATATTGAGGTCGGCGGTAGCCGCGTAGTGGTTGATGGTGATGGTATACTGCTCGACACCCCAGTTGCCTGGTGTAAGGCCATTATCAAAATTGGCATTTGTCGCGGGAGCAATTGGAACGGTGACTGTTGGCTTCAGGCCTGCTCGGGTCTTGGTTAACGTCTCGCCGATCCCAACAGCGATTTCGTCCCGGTCGGCGCAAGCCCTGTATCCGAGACGGGACATGAGCGCCTGTTCGAATTCGCGCTCGAGGAAACCTTGTTGAATAATCGGCTGTAGAGCAGCCGGAAAACTTTGGATGCCCATTAAAACTTACCTTTTTGTCGAGGAAAGGAGATGAAGTCTGATAGCCACGTCTGTGCTCTTTTCATAGCGCCGCGCGCTTGATAATATTCGCTCGGGCGATTCGATATTCTTCATTGGTCATCTCCGTGGCGAGTTTTTGATGAATTGGGTTCGATGATGGAACCTTGGCGACGCTGGAAGAGGACGGTGCCAGAAATAGCCAGGGTTTCGAGTGGCGCAACTGGTTGATTAGCTCTGCCCCGCCAGCCACATTGCCGTCTTGTTCCAAATGCGTTTTTGTGATATCCAGGAACGCTAGGCCATCCAAATCGATCATTCCCGCGCGTATTGCCTCTACCTTTAGTTCGGCAAGAATAATCCGCCGCTCGGTTTGCCGGAGTACCTCCTTGCCTTGGATCTCCAGTTTATCGATTCGAGCCCGAAGGTCTCCTTCCGGTTCCTCTTGAACATCAGTATCAGATTTTGGTTCAGTCAATTCATGATCCTTCGTCTTGTTCCGCGGCGCATTGTTCGAGCTCTGTCGTGACGTTATCGATGTCATAGGTGTCCGCGATTGCCCTCATGGCACTGGCGCGACTTATCAAACCGGACGTCATCAGTGTCGAGAGGGTTGTTGCGTCAAGCTGCCGGTCCGCCGCGGACATTGGATACCATCGGGGCCATTTCAGGGACAGTGCGCAAGTCGCATCCATCGGAGGCAGGTCTCCTTGTGGCGCACGCAGCGTGTAGCGCGACGACGCGCGGACTATCATTCTCGCTAAAGATAGTAGGGCCACTTCGCCGTACGTGATACGAAGATTATCCGCGAGCCAAAGCAAACCTTGGTTCATCAGCTCTAACGCCCGTCCAGACTGTGCCGTGGTGAAACGTTCTGGGCTGGAGCGATTGCCATGAATGCTTTCGAGCGCCAGTTCGCGAAGTGTTCGAACATAATCAACGACGGCGGCGGCGGCGGTACCCCCAATTTCGAGTAGCCGGGCATCACCCTTCTCGCCGACAATCAGAGCATTTCCTGCACCCTTTATAATATCGGTGTCGCTGCCAATTGGTTCTTTCAGAAGCAAGGTCGGGTCGCTGCTGTATTTCAGACCCCGCCCCGCCTGACTCAATTGATAATCGATCTCGATCTGTGTCTCGATGGCCGCTCGGAACGTGCACGCGCCATCGTTTGAATCTCCGGTCGACGAATAACCAGGAAGATTCCGTATCCAAACGATGGGGACAAAACCGAGCCCGTGGCAGACCGTTCGAACCACATCCATTATCAAGGGATAGCCCTCGCCGATGAGGCACGGAACGAACCATGTTTCGGAGTCATTGTCCCACGATCTTTGGAACCAGTAGTCAGCGTTTGGATCGGAGACGGTGTAACCGTTACTGGACAATTGGCCTCCTGACACTTTGTAACGCTCTGTGATGCCAAGTAGCGTATCTGGTTCCTTTGGATTCCAGGTCGGAGTTAAATACATTGAGTCCATTACCTGGAAGAAAATTCGGCCATTAAGTACCCGCATCAGGATTGCCACGGATCCGACGGACCCTCGGGTCGCGGCTTCGGTCATGACCAGATTGACGCCTGATCCCCGAATGATGGTTGCCAGAGAACCTTGCATTACTCGATCAGGGCAGTCTATGGTTGGGAAATGCCCTTCACTAAACAACAAGGATACACTGTCTTCTACTACCACACGACACAATGGGTACCTGACCGAAGGTCTCCGTTTCCTTAGCGGAATGTAGTCTCCAGCGGAGCTTCGTTCATCGTGAAAGTCATAAGGCAGAATATCATATAAGTGCCCATTCATAACACGGGTCAATGTATCAAGGACCCATGTCCGGTTTGGATAGTCAGGGTCGTGCGGGATCAGCTGGCAAATTGTGTCAAACATGTAGTCAGTTATATCCGTTCACAAAGTAATCCATGCTGGCTCTAACGAGCATTGAATGGCAGAAACATACGCCGGCCACTTCGCGGAAGGTCTGAGAGGGTGAGAAATGCGCGCGATAACGCATCCACCTGGTCATCCTTTGTTCCCTGTGGGAACGAACTCAACTCGTTGATGAGGAGCTGATACCACGGTCCCCGCCGAACGTGGAAATTGCCGGCCTCGAACTGTGCGGCAACCAAAGTTGCCCGAAACCATTTAGAACCCTGCTCCCGCGATGTATAAAGCCTGTACCCAGCCAGTAGCGTTGATAGTTGACCGATCTGACCTTTGGCTGCCTGGCCGGGATCGATTGGCAGGCTGATAATAACGGAACGACCATCGGCCTGGGCAGTGGACAAGATCGTTTCCTGCACAGAGCGGTAATTAGCCCGCAGTCGCACAACGTCTTCGATCACATACCTGTCGGTCTGTTCCAGGGTCAATTTTAACCCAACAGTCCAATCTGGATCGTTAGTTCCGGTGACGGGCGTCGCGGCGAGATCCCAGGCCCTCACAGTTGTTCCAGGTTTCGGCGGATTGGTCCACTCGCGGTCGATTGGTTGGAGTAGTTCAATGTTGAAGAGGTGTCCCGAGATGGACTGCGGAGATTGCTGGAACAGGGCCGACCAAATTCGACTCCCGACCATCATCTGCTTTTGGCCGAGCGATTCGAGACCTTCCCATTCAGGCCACAAGGGTGCCCCGGGTGGCCGCCCGACAGGGTCATCGTCTTCCGCTATCGCGGGCAAGCGCAGAATGTTCCAATCCTCGCTTCCGCGAGTAATCAGTTGGCCTCCCAGGTCGTGCTCATGCCATCTTGTCATGACAATTACAACACGAGCGTCGGGTTTCAAACGCGTCATTAATTCAGCCGTATACCAGTCCCAGAGATATTGCCTATGTTTTGCGCTTTCGGCGTCGCCCATAGACTTTATCGGATCATCGATAATCGCCAGATCTGCTCGATGGCCGGTAATGGCTCCACGGATACCGATGGCGAAGTAATCCCCACCGGCGTCGGTTTGCCAATGATCAGCAGAACAATTATGAGTCTTGAGGTTGAATCCAATTTTGTGATGGTACTCGCCAATTAAAGCCACGATGCGGCGACTGAATTGCTCAACCAGAGCGGCTGTGTGGGATACGGCGATTACCGAAGATCGTGGATGTTGGATAAACCACCAAATGGGGAATACCACTGAACTGTAGGTTGATTTGGCGCTGCCTGGTGGCATAAGCACTATGAGGCGTTTAACCGTGCCTTTCGTTATGAGGTCCAGGCTATTTAGCAGGACGCGATGATGGGCTGACGGCTTAAGGCCGGAGGCCGCCATAACATTGGTCGCCCAGTCAACGAGATTTTCCCGAATCTGGTCTCGTAAGACTGATTCGTCGTGCAACTTTAAGAAGTTGGCGAGCAAGCTCGGTGTCATTCAACCGTGAAGGGTCCAGATCGACCGGATTCGTTCGCGATTTCGGAAGACGGCTGGTCTGACGTACAATTCTGACACTAGTGTGAGATTGACCTATCTGCTGTGCCACGGAATGATCGCGACCGTATCGAACCTTGTACCAATTAGCTCGAAAATGTGGCAAAGGTCACTTCTTGAGTAGAGGTTTGTCACCTCGCAATCTCACCACATCATATCAGCAGTTATAGCCCAGACTGGGGCGTCTGGGCAAGGTTTTTCTCGCGGTATTTATCGCTAAGTCTTTCGTCCTTCGGTCGTTAGACCTATTATTACCTTGATTGTTCTTCTTTTGGACGATGGTTCACGTGCGTTGTTTGATTCCATTCGACACTATCTACCGGACGTCAAACCGAAATTGCTAGTCATGACATAACCTGTCGCCCATGGCTGTGATCTCGCGGACGGCGACATGGGCGAATCGCCGACCGACCGTTACGGCGAACAGATCGTGGGCATTGTCCTGCTGCGACCGACCTATGATCACCGGGACGGTTGCGGTAATCCGATACTGATACAGAATGACAAGGCTCCCTCACGCCAACGGTATCCGCATCTTCGAATATTCAGCATTCGCTCAGACGCTCGGAGATCGCATTTGGGAGAGCGCGGCGTCGGGCGCCGCCGAGGCCGGGGTCAGGATCGAATACATTTCGAGGCCTTCGATCCGCAAGGAAGATGTGGTCGCCCGCTTGCTGGAACAACACGGCGATCATCCTTGTCTGGTCTTCGTCATCTCGGCGATGGAATGCTACCTCTGCCACTGGCCGCCGCGCGACAGCGTCACCGGCAAGATCTTCGTCCAGCCCGACACCGGCACGCGCCTGCATTATTGATGTTATGGCTGGCGGATGGGGTGGGATTCGAACCCACGGTACGCTTACACGCACGGCGGTTTTCAAGACCGCTGCCTTCAACCGCTCGGCCACCCATCCGAAGAGTCAGCAAACTAAGACGCTTAACGCCGCGCGCCAAGCGTTGATGGATGTGCGCGCGCCTTGTCTGTTACCTGTAACGCCCCATTTCCTCGTCCCATGAACCGGCGATGCTGATTCGTCCATGCGGTCTGCGAATGATGGCACTCGTGCTGGGCTGCCCGGGACCGACGCACATGTGCCGATTCAACCGGTCGCCCGGTATGTGTTCGCGGGCGTGGCGGGACAGGCGGTGGCCTAGGATGAAATGTTCGACGGATTTCCGCGACGAACCCCCTCGGCACCCGCCGCCCTTCGTTCGTGCGTTCCAGGCCGCGCTAACCATCATGGCCTCGGGTGCCCGGTTCCCCGCGACGCAGACGTCGCAGTGAAATGAGTTCGCCGGCCAGCGGAACGGGTTGTTCCGGTTCACTCCCCCCCTTCGATTTTGGCAATATTCTAATCAGGTGTTGGCGCGCGAGGCCTGTTCGAATTCGGCCTCGGTGATGCCAATCGTCAAGGCGGCGGCTCGGATTTCCGACCAGGTGGTCTCGTCAACCTCGATCCCCGCTTCGGTGCGGCACGCGGCGGACAGGCGTTCGGGTTCGCCGGGGGTCAGGACCTCGGAGACGCCGGGGGTGGGACGGGAGGATTTCACATGCGCGCGGGTGGCGCCGACTGAGGCGATGACCGCGGCCGGATCGCCGATCTTCGATAAGTCGATGACGATCGCCAGCATGGAGTTCAGTACGCCGCCTTTGGCGGGATCATGCGCGGCCTGCCCGCCCGCGACGGCGGTGGCCATGATTTCGCACATCACCGCGAGACCCGAACCTTTGTGCAGCCCGAAGGCTTTCAGCGCGCCAGTGTGGTCGCGGATATAGCCTGTGGGATCGTTGGTGGGAGCGCCGTCCGCGTCGATCAAGCAATCGTCGGGTACCGGAACACCCTTATTGTAGGCCACACGCGCCTTGCCGGCGGCGATCGTCGTTGTCGCCATGTCCAGCAGCATCGGCATACCATCGGGGCCGGGCACGGCAGCGCAGAAGGGATTGGTGCCTAGTCGGGGCTGGGTGGCGCCGTACGTCGCCGCCACGTCGCGATGATCGGCAACGTTAACGAACGCGGTAAAGGCGCAGCCCTGGCTGGTGGCGAGCTCGGCGTAGGTGCCGATGCGGCCCACGTGGGACGAGTTGCGGAATGCCAGCACGCAGGCGCCGAGTTCTTTTGCTTTCGCGATGGCGCGGCGGACGGCGTCGGCCGTCATACGTTGGCCGTACCCACGGCGCGCGTCGATTACCAGCAATGCGCCGGCATCGAGCACGATCTCCGGCGTTTGGTTGGGGACGAGCAGACCGTCACCCAGAAGACGAACATAGGTCGGCAACATGCCGACGCCGTGCGAGTCGTGGCCAACGAGATTGGCGCGCACCAGGTGGTCGGCGACTTCGGTGGCTTCGACGTCATCGCTGCCCATGTGGCGGGCGATCAGATGGCTGACGGCGCGCAAGGCGCCTGGCTGGAAGGTAAGCATCGGAGGCGTTTAACGGTCGAAACGGGGGTTGGGTAGTCACTACCCCTTCGGGGGCGTGTGCGGCTGAACAATGCAGCGGAAGGTGTCCAGCGCTTCGCATTGGGACGAGTGACGCTCCAGCATCGGTCATCGCAAAGAGTCAAACACACCAGGGTGGGCCTCCTGTGTGAAGCGGATGGTGCATGCGACTTCGATATCGGCGTGACCGATTTTCCCGCCGAACCACCATTCGGTGGGCCGAGAGGCACGGTCTGCCTCCAGCGCATCAAGGACGCCGGCGATTTGGACGCGGCAGCGGTCGCTCCAGAGCTGCGACGTTTCCTCATGCAGAACGCATTCATCGAGCAGACTGACAGCCTTGTCGGCCAGGCCGGTTGCGAGAGCGCAAATTTTCAGTGCCGCGCGATGCTCCAGCCCGTACGGTGGGATCAGAGCGCGTTCGGGTCCGACGCATTCATCGAGCCAGTCCAGAATGGCGAAACTTTCGATCAGAGACTCGCCATCGTCGAGCACTAGGGTTTGCACGCGGCGCAGCGGATTGAATTGTGCCAGCAGGTCTCCATCACCGAACGTGGACCAGCGGCGATGCTCGTAAGGCAGGTTATAGATGTCCAGCACGATCGCGACGCGCCGGACGAACGGTGAATCGTATTGTCCAATCAGAATGATCGCATCTGGCCGTGACGAAGGGGAAAACCGTCGCGGTCGCGGCGGTTCTCCTCTCGATCGTCAATCACCCTCCGATAACCGCCGTGAACGCGCACTGAATTTGTGCCGATGAGTTTGACGGCAGAGACTGTGTGTGACGCGCGGGGCGGGATGCCGGATCGGGGAACATCTTCTCCCATTCCCCGTTCAGCGCCGCTCGCCCAGCGGCCTGGTCCTTGGCCCAGAACTCGATCTTCAGGAAATCGTCCGCGGTGCCGCCCGCAGCCTTAATCGCGGCGGCGAGTTGGAGGAACAGGTTCGTCACCTGTGCCTCCAACGAGTCCGGCACCGTGCCCGTCACCGGATCGCGCGGCCCGATCACGCTCGACATGACCATGTTGCCGATCCGGCAGGCGTTGGGGATCGGATTCGAGTGCGCGAATCCCGGCCACATGATGCTCTGACGTTTGGCCATGGCTCAGACGTTCTCCTTGGCGCGGAAGATCGGCACGTCGTGCGGGTTATCGATCAACGCTTCCGGTCCCTCGGTCGGCAGACCCTGGGCGTAGTTCAGCGCGGCGTCGATGTCACCTTCCCAAACTTCGCGCGGCAACTCGTACAGCAGTTCGACACCGTAACCGTTCGGGTCGTTGATGTACAGGCTGTGCGTCATGCCGTGATCGACGCGGCGGTTAAACTTAACGCCTCGCGCCTGTAGATAAGCCAATCGAGCCAGCCAGCCCTCACGGGTCGGGAAAGCGATCGCGATGTGGTTCACGGCGACAGGCATCCCAAACATGCCCCATTCCTTCGGAGGCTCCGGCAGATTCGGATTTTCTACCAGAGCGATGTCGTGGTGATTGTCCTTACCCGCATGATCACAGCTATAGAACTGCATGTTAGGCGGGTTCGGCCGGTCCGGACGGGCCTTCAATTTGCCGACCTGCTTCAGTCCCACGACCTCTGTCCAGAATGCGTGCGATTCTTCCATATCCCGCACATTCAGCACCAAATGATTCAACCCACTCGGCACTCCTGGGCTCGTTACGTTATCAGCCATGTCTCGTCTCCTTCATATAAACGGATTACCCGGCGCGCACCGCGCCGATTGCTAAGGTTTCCTCGGCAATCAACTCGCGCACGATGCCGCGGAAGAGGTTGGGTCCTCCATCCATCGACAGCGATAGCATGTGCCGCCCAGGATCCTGGTCGATGACCTTCTGCTGCGCCTCGATGATGACCTTGTCTTCGTGGAAGGCCACCTCGGTGAACCGGAAAATCTCGCCGGCGAGTTCCGGCGTCGCGTCTTTCGACCGTGCGCCCGCGGCATAAAAATAGCGCGAGGTCCTGTCAGTCACCGGCACCACCGCCTGATCGTCGAGGCGAACGAACAGCGGCTCCTCATCCGGTGCATTACCTTCGTAACGGTCCGCCGTGCCGAGCGGGTACCAGGCGGGCCGTTGAATGAACAAACCGGGCACCAGGAAGTCATAGGAATGCCACATGTCGTAACGTTCGTCCGGCTCACCGAAATAGTGCGACTGCCGCCGTCCACGGAACCAACGCTGGAACCGGACGCCGCGGTCGAGCCGGACACGAACTGGTTGTTCCGTCGCCCATTGTGGGGTGCCTCGGCCGAGCGTCTTCTCGTGCACAAAGGCGAGATGGGACAGGTCCAGCAGATTGTCGTTTATAAGCTGATAATTCGCCGCGTAATCCAGACAGCCCATCTGCATGTTCCAGCCCGGATCGCCAGCGGCGATCGTGTCCGGAATCTGCGAGACGTCCGCGCGCGCGGCCTCGCCCATCCAAATCCAGATCCAACTACCACGCTCGACGACCGGGTAGGGTCGCACCATCGCTTTCGCCGGGATTGTCGTCTGGCCGGGAATTTCGTTGCATCGGCCGTCCGGACCAAACTTCAGGCCGTGGTACATACAACGCAGATCGTCGCCTTCGCGCCGGCCAAGGGACAACGGCGCGAGGCGATGACAGCATCGGTCCTCCATCGCGACAACGTGGCCGCAGCCCGTACGATACAGCACCAGAGGTTCGTTCATGATGGTGCGGGCCAGCACACCGTCGCCCGCGACCTCGTGCGACCATGCGGCGACGTACCAGGCGTTGCGGACCCACATCGGCTTACTCAGCGGCCATGGCGCGCGAGTCTTCCGCGATCATCCGCTCCACCGTACGGCGCATATGCAGGCGGGCAGAGTCGGTGACGATATCGACCAGTGCGGATTCGCCTAATTCGGCCATGCGCGCTTGTTGCGCTTCCACCACTGTTTTGTCCTCCAGGAACGCGGCGGCCACCTGATCGAAGAATTGCTCCGTCGCGGCTGGATCGTTCTGGCGGAAGCCGTTCGCGGCTGACCAGAAGTAGAAGCAGGAGGTTTCGGTTTCTGGCGTCAGGCCATGGAACAAACGGAATGCTAACTTGCTGTTTGACGTATCGCCGTCGTGGTAACCGCCGGCATCCACCGCGCCGGTCCATTGCAGCACCGAACCGGGCGCGACAAACTCAAACCGCTGGCAACGATCGATGCGGCCCTGAAAGCCGACCGCTTTGACATAAGTCGGCGGCGGCGGAGAGTTCAGCATCCAGCGGGTGAATTTCAGACCAAGCGGCGTACGCTCGGTTTCCATCTTCGCCTCGACGTGCTGCGAGGGATTGCCGCCGATCGTGGACGCATGCACGTACCCCAGATGCGTCAGATCCATCAGATTGTCCACCATCAGCATGGCGGCCGATTTGATGGGGTACATCGTGTGCTTGTGCGGCCAGTTCACCGAGTCGTTGTGATACGGCCAGGCAACGATCTTCGCCGGATCGGCCAGCGCCGGATCGCCCATCCAGATCCACAGGAAGGCGTCCTGTTCCACCAGTGGGAACGAGCGCACGCGCGCTCGTTCCGGGATGCGATCCTGGCCAGGGATATTTATGCACACGCCATCGGTATCGAAGATCAGACCGTGATAGCCGCATTGCAGGCCTTCCTCGACGACGCAGCCAACACTAAGCGGCGCGCCGCGGTGGCAGCACATATCGATCAAGGCGGCGGCCTTCCCGGTCGCGTCGCGGAACAGCACGACAGGTTCGTTGCAAATGCGGCGGGCCAAGGGCTGGTCGCTGATTTCGTCAGCCCAGGCGGCGACGTACCAGGCGTTGCGGATGAACATGGGGACTCCTGTTCTTACTCTCCGGCCAGTCGCGCGGCGGTTAGCGGGCTCGCGTGGCGTGCCAAGCCGGATACATCCGTCGTGGTGTCGATCGCGAGTACGGCTTCAGCCAGTGTCAATGCACGGTCGGGTCCGAGTATCGCATCCGTGAGGCCGAAGAATTTTGCCTTCAACTCCGCCTCGGTCAGGAAGTTGGACGGCTCGCCCTTTGGCACGACGACTTTTTGTTCAAAGGTTCGATTGCCCGCCTTAATAGTTAGCTTGCCGGACATGTTGGCGGGGAATTCGGCTTCGATCTCAGGGTCGAACTCGCACGTCACCTTGGGCAGCAGCGAACGTATCGTCGTGTCGTTCAGCAGCTTGTAGCTGTCCCACCCCATCGCCCCGGTCGCCAGTGCCGCGGAAATCACGAACGGGCCGCTGAACTGACCATCAACGACGTTCGTCGGATTGGCCTTTTTGTCCGCCGGCGCACCGATCAGCAACATGCCCGCTCGCGGCAAGCCCAGGCGGATCGAGGTGATTTCGCCAGGCTTCAGATCGTTCGCCGCACGCAACGCCAGCGCCGCGTCGATCCCGGCGTGGCCGTACCGGCAGGACGGGTACGGTTTCACGGCGGTGTGCATCAATTCGAATACCGTTCCGAGGTCTTGCACCGCGCGCTCCGGCTTCGGGTTCGGCGCATAGGAGCGCATGAAACCGTGCTTTCCCTCCAGCGCTTCCGATGCTCCCTTGAAGCCTTCCCGCACCAGGGTGGCGGCCATCAGACCGTTCACCGCCGCCCATCCAACCTGGGACCGTTTCGTCCAGGCGCCGTTGGCCAGGAATTGCAGACTGCCGGCACATTGTGACAGCACGGTTCCCATTGCCCCGGCTACACCGTCGGCGTCCAGACCAAACACCCTCGCCGCCGCCGCCGCCGCACCGAACGCACCGCACGTCGCGGAGGGATGGAAGCC
>Ga0207037_10030_pt1 | contig 47230 bp, 45 predicted proteins | sample Alteio_BWMinCont_75_FD_153268 | JGI IMG/M metagenome (GOLD analysis project Ga0207037, IMG submission 153268) | Enriched cells from forest soil in Barre Woods Harvard Forest LTER site, Petersham, Massachusetts, United States -... | ecosystem: Environmental > Terrestrial > Soil > Temperate forest >... | reverse complement strand
TCTTCAGCCTTGTGTTTTCTCAACAACTTGCTTTAGCTAGTGATACCCCATCAAATGAAGAGTGTTCGATTAGGCTTGAGGCCATTGTTAACGGCGCAAAGGATAAAATTGCTGGCCTTAAAGCCGAGCGGGAGCAAGCTAAGGGAGATAGGGAAACACTCGACCTCATTGACCTTCGAATCAAAGAAGAGCTCCCAAAAATTAAAGATGATTTGGGGGTGGCCATCGCCGACGACGAAGGCTCGCGCATCGCAAAAGAATATCAGGATGAGGTCTTTGAATTAAATCAGAAGATCAATGAATTCAGAGAGTGCGGAAATAGTCTTGGTTGCTTAAAAGTTCGGGGCCAAAAAATTCTTCTTTGGGCTGATAAAACCAGAGAAAGTATTAGGGCTGGCATAAAGGCTGAAGGACAGGCTAAAGAAATGCTTATTTCCGCCGCTGAATCCATGGCCATTCAGATTGTTTCAATCGAGAAGTTCCAAGAAGTTTCCGAGGATAAAGAAAGTAATCAGTCTTTAAAGGACGAATATCTTCAAAAAGTAGAAGACGCCTTTAACAAAACACCCCCACCAACCCAAAATTATTTTCTAAAGCTGGGAATGATTTATTGGGAAAATTTCAAAGCTCTCTTTAGTAAGAGCTTAATAACCGATCGACCACGACTCCTCAATTTCGGGAAAGATATAGCTACAATCCTAACAATTCAGCAGGTCAGCAAATGGGCTTTTACCAAAATCGGTTGGTTAAAGAGGGGTGAACCTTTTAAAAACTCCGCATGGGTTATTCCGAATACAGTTGTTATGGTTTATTTGGGGTGGGTCAAAGGGGGGCGAGGCCACCTCCGATATTGACCGCCCCTTTACATTAAATGGAGGGGACTTGTTCCGCGCGATTCCCGCGCTGACTTACGGAGTTCACGGTTTTACAACAGAACTTAAAGAACGCTTCTCCTCTTTGGTGACCTTATTCTTCGCAGAACTTCCGATTATGTATTTAGTGAGAACGGTAACTGACAGTATTCTCCATGTTTCCTCTAATACTTCGGGCTTGACGAGTGCGGCTATTTTATTTGGGCAAACGACAGTTTTCTTAGCAGGTTTTCATTTGTACTTGGCGGCCCGTGGAGCAACCTTTGACAAACCCTTTTTTCTTAGATACTTGCCTAACCTTAAAAAGGGGACCCGACTTAGTTTTGAAGTGGGTCTCTATAATGTTTTAAAAGAAAAAGGCGAACTCCAAAAGGATGTAAGTCTTGAAGATTTTCACCAACGGTTTGCTCCGAAGTTTGATTATAGCGCTTACAAGTCTTACTACACCAACACAGAGGGCCTTGAAAATAATTTCAACCAGGCTTTAGCCGATTTAAATAGGCAAAGAACTGTTTTGATTCCTGCTGGGGAATGGCCCATTAGACTCTTTAATGAGTCCACGGGTTCTTTGCTGTTATTTGCCTGGCTTCAGGCTGTTAACGCCGTTTTCGCACATTTTCTAAGATAAGTTTTCGATGGTAAATTTAACTTTAACTCTCTAGAATCCTGTCCATGGCCGAATCTATATATTCATTTGAAGTTAAAAATATTAACGGGAAGATGAGTAGTCTCGCCGAGTACAAAAATAAAGTGCTCCTTGTCGTCAACGTGGCCAGTAAATGTGGCTTTACCTATCAGTACGAAGGCCTCGAGCGACTATACGAAAAGTATAAAGACAAAGGATTGGTCGTGCTAGGGTTCCCTTGCAACCAATTCGGTGACCAGGAGCCCGGCAATGAAGAAGAAATCAAAAACTTTTGCTCATTGACTTACAATGTTAAGTTCCCCATTTTTGGTAAAATCGAAGTGAACGGTGACACCGCTGAACCTCTTTATAAATATTTGAAAGAACAAAAGAAGGGAATTTTTGGAACGGGAAAAATAAAGTGGAATTTTACAAAATTCCTGATTGATCGCAACGGAAGTGTCCAGAATCGTTTTGGCCCCACTAAGAAACCTGAAGATCTAACTCATGACATCGAAAAACTTCTTTCAAAAACCTAGGCTTTTAGCAAACTAAATATTTTTTGTTTCACACACGTTAAGCTTTTAACGCTTGTGCCGAAAGGTCTTACATGACGGCATAACACTCTCGTCTGAGCTTTTTTAAATCTTTACTGTTTACATATAGAATAGGGGATACTCGTGCACAACATAGACTCTGTAAAGATCAAGTCCGATTGGGACCTGAGCCCATTGCGTCAGTTTATTAAAGAAAAGGTGCAACCCAACTCAATCAATCATTTTAAAGAGGGTTTTTTTGAGAAAGAACTCTATGTCGAGCTTCATAAAATGGGAATTATGCAAGCCATTACACCAATCCAATATGGGGGGCGAGGGGCAAAGGTTTCTGACCTTGTTTGGATCGTTCGTGAGCTGGCTTATGGATCCCCTGGTGTAGCCGCCACATTTATAGGCAATATGCTCGGGTACTCGACCGTTGTACTCTATGCCAATGACTCCCTAAGAGAAAAGATATGCACTCGCTATAAAGATAATTTTGGGCTTTGGAGTTTTGGAATGACTGAGGGCGGGTGTGGCTCAGATTTATTGAAAACTTCAACTAGGGCGCAACGGGTAAAGGGTGGATTCTTGTTAAAAGGTGAGAAGAATTTTATCACAAATTCGGCCGTTTCTAACGAGATGGGGATCTTTGCCCAGGTCACAAATGAAAATGGAGACTTAGAGGGCATTAGTTGTTTTTATGTCCACGGAGAAAGTCCAGGTCTCACCCGTGGCGAGGTCATGGACAAAATAGGTTGGAGAGATTCTGTTACGGGGACACTTCTCTTTGAAGATGTTTTTGTTCCTGAGGACTGTTTGCTTGGAAAAGTCGGTCAAGGTTTAAAAATTCTGACCCACTGTTTGAATCGCAGTAAAACGCTTTTGGCTGCCTCGGGGGTCGGATTAAGTCATCGGGCCATTGATTTAGTAACCGAAAGACTCATCACCGTTGAAAGATACGGCAAAGCTCTTGGAACGCAAGCTGCCATTCGTCACGAGCTGGCAAGAATGCACACGGAGGTTGAAGCCGCTTGGATGATGAGTTGTCTTGCCGCTTCAACGTGGGATAGCGGCGACTTTGCCATAAGAGAAGCCAGTATGGCAAAGCTATTTTCCGGAAGAACTGCGGTTAAAGTGACGGGCTTAGCGTTAGAGCTTTTTGGTGCAAGGGGCTTTTTTAATAACTATGAAATCTCTCGTCTTTGGCGTGATGCTAAGGCTATAGAAATTGTTGAAGGGCCTTCTCTGGTTCAAGAACTCCTTATTGCTAAACAAGTCATCCCAGAGATTGGAAAAGCTTTGGTTAAAAGAGAAAAACTAGATCCCTATAAACTTACTCCCGAAGATTTGAGAAAATCCGCATGAACGAACTTGAGAAAATGAAATTACTGGTGGTTACTGGCGCCAGTGCCGATGAAATGACTTACAGGCTTTGGGAGCAAGTCTGGATTCAGACTTTTTTTGAGCTTGAAGGTGCAAGAGATTTAAGTTCCGATAATTTTACCCGTCAGCACGAAATCTTAAGTCTAACTTTAGGCGGAGAGTGTATTGCGCTTGTCTGCCACCGCTATGTTGATTTATCTTTCCCGGCTTCTCATAAAGACTCCTACTTTAAACCTTGGCCAAAAGAAGTCATGAAAAAACTTGGCCAGGCAGGACCTCATGTCGCCATTGGAAGCCAAATTACAATTCATCCCGAATTTAGACAGTCAAAGAATCCTTTGAAGATAAAAAATATCATCACTTATCTGTCTTTGAGATGTCTTAAGGAAAAAAAAATCGATGCCGTCACAGGCGTGATGAGAGCAGATAAAGGAATGAATAATTTGTTTTACCAATGTGGAGCTGAGCCTCTTCTTAAGGGAATTTTACTCCATAATGTTCCCGTCGATCTCTTGGCTTTTTTCCCAAAACGGGCCCCGTTGAGAATTCCTTTAGACTACAGCGATATGATTGAAAAATTTTGGATCAATAGAAAATCAAATAATTTAATGGAACTGCCCAAGGCAGCATAAAGGAGAAAAAATGGATATCATGGAAACTTTTAATACCAATCTGGGGACTGTTGAAAAGGCCGTAAAGAATTTTCCTTGGACAGACCCAAAGTCCTATGTGCAGTTTCTTTCACAGACCTACTACTATGTGAAACATTCGACACCACTTCTTGGGCGGGCCCTGCGAAAAATGGACAGTACCTCAGAGGCCGATATGAAAGGCCGATTTTTAGACCACACTAAGGAAGAAAAGGGCCACCAATACCTGGTTGTGGATGATCTCAAGTTCTTCGGTCTCACGACAGAAAGTATCCCTGAGTATCCCGAAACCGTAGCGTTTTATAAACTTCAGTATGATTATATTAACCAGAACGGCCCCACTAGTTTATTTGGTTATATTCTTCAACTTGAAGGGACAGCTTGGAAGTATGGAGACAATATTTGTTCGGCCATCATCAAAACATTCGGTCCTGAGGCTGCACATTTTATGAAGGTTCATTCCGGTAACGAAATTGAGCATGTTGAAAGCGCATTAAAGATGATAAGGGGGCTTTCTCCTGAACAAATAGTAGTCAATGAGGAAAATTTTATAAAATCTTGTGATGCCTATGCGAAATTATTAGAAAGAGCTAAAATTGAAGGGCAAAAAAGCCTAATAACTCTGAAGTCGGCATGAGCTTTCTCATTGAACAAGTTTGCCTTTGACCGGCCTTTAAGGTAAAGTATCACTTTTGAATCTCAACAAGGTTTGTTTGTAAAATGTATATAGACAAGAAATTTTTCGGGTCCTTCCTCTTGAAAAAGAGAATCAGAGCTGGTGTGTCCCAAAGCAGCCTGGCAGAGAAACTTGGGTATGGCTCGGGCCAATTTGTATCCAATTGGGAGCGAGGGGAGAGTAGTCCCCCCCTCGAAAAGCTGCCCCTGCTTGCACATGTTTTGGAAATCCCTGTTAATGAGTTGATCGATTTTATTACAGTCGAAACTAATGACTATTTGAAAAGCGAGCTCTTGCCAGAAGCTCGCCGTATTAAAAAAAGACGAAAGGGATAGGCCGTGGAAGTTCAGGAGTTAATCCAGGAGAAATCGAGGGAAATTGCTGGTGGTCGTTTGAGAATTCTGCTAGCTAATTTGGCAAAAATCGGAGCGGCCCGGGGAATCGAACTGCGGTCGCCAACAGATAGGGTTTTCACGGATTTTTTGAACCTTCAGTATGCGTGCCAAGCAAAGGCGCTAACCAATTTAGAGCTTACTTGCGAGATTAATAAGGCCATTGACCCCACTAATGACTTGGAAATCACCCCAGCGCTCGAACTAAAATTACTGCAAGGGGCTCTTACAAAATTTGGACTTGAACCAAAAGATAAGACAATTTTCGAAAAAATTGGAGACCACGATACTGTTGAAATTTACAGCGGCGAGGGTGTTCAAATTTATCGCAGCTGGAGTTTCTTTAAGTATTGTTCATACTCCCTTGCCGAACTTTTGATTTATGATTGGAATACTCTATACGAGCGCCCAGCAAGCATAATTAACTCGCTATTCCAATTAGCACCACTCTTGTTTACTCCAGAGGCGACAACTATGCCCTACGGGCTCCCCGACTATGTTCTTATAGAGCGCTACATGGATAGAAATCGCGTGTTCAATGTGAAGATGAAATTGGCCTCGCCTCTCATCGATAAGCAATCGGGCGTGACCTCAGCTTTCATTTCCACTAGCGAAATTAAGCACCTTGCCCTTGGGCAACCCGGAGCCACTCTAAGCTTTATCTAAAAATTAAAAATTTCTTCTTGGCGACTTGCTTGAAAATCTCTTTTCAAGGTCGAGTTTGGTTTGCTCCAAAATCACTGACATGACATCTCTCTTTGAAATACCTAAAAACTGACTTATTTCAGGGATAGCATCGAGGGGTGGATCACAAAGACCACGTTCCCAATTGGAAATAAACTGAGACGTGCTGTAACCCAATTTCTTTGCTAACTCAGATTGAGTGATATTACGTTTTTCTCGGGCACTTTTAAGGAATGAACCGAATGTGCCGAATTTTTTCTGAGAGTTTATTTTTTTAGAAGTAGCCATTTACGTCCTATTTCCCTTTATTAATTTAAGACCGACAGGTCAAGTAGAGCCCAAGTCTCTAACATTTGTATTTCTCAGTCAATATTTTTGCATTTTTTTTTCTGGTTGTGAAATTAAGTGAAAGTGGGCTAAAAATTATCTTTAAGTTGGCGAGGTGTTGTCAATGAAGTAAGCTGCGCTTCATGGTTAAGAACTTGAAAACATCTGGGATTGTGTTGGCCGGCGGCTTGGGAACGCGATTGCGTTCTGTCGACTCCGAACGACCTAAGCCCATGGTGGATGTTTTAGATAAGCCTTTTTTGCATTGGCTTATATTAAGTCTTCAGAGAGTTGGGTTTGACCACATTGTGTTTTCCATAGGCTACAAGGCGGCCTACGTTCAGAACTATTCTTGGTCGAAACTATTTCCCAATCTCAAGTTTGAGTTTTTGAAAGAAGAAGTCCCCTTAGGCACCGGTGGGGCCGTAAGAAATGTATTTTCTATTCAAAAAAAATTGAACAGCGCTTGGGTTATTAACGGGGACACACTTTTAGAAAACCCATCTCCTCCTTTTAGACCGTCCGATGATGATGTCTTATATACGGCTCTGAATCCGAGAGAAGTTTACGATGCCCAATCAAATCTTGTCGCAAGCGGAAAGCGAGTTGTAGAAGTACGGGAAGGAGCAGGAACTATTTTTGATGGCGGCCAGGTTTTTGTTACCCGTCACGCTGTGGAGTCTTACGGCGGTGTAATTCCATGTTCTTTTCATCAGCTTGTTGAAAGGAGTTTTAAAGAAGGCCGAGTTGGTTTTATTGAAACTCCCGGAACCTGTTTCGATATTGGCACTCCTGAGAGACTTAAAAGGTTTGAAAATTATCTAAAGAAAAGCTAATTGGAAGAAGGAGCAGCGCTACTGTCAGGAGTTGGAGTCGACGACACCGGGGGGGGGGAGCAAGACCTGCCTCCACATCCGTTCTGTATCTTTCGGCCCCTTTTTCAATCTGGTTATTGTCGTTAAAATAACTAATTCCAAAGGTCACGCGTCCAGATTTTAAAGTTTGTTTATTCACTTCAACAAACCCCACACCTTGGAATTCAAAAACATAGTTGCCGTTGCCTAGTTGTTTTGTAAGGGGATAGGAGAAAAAGAAACCGTCTTGCATTTTCTCCATAATATCTTCATCGAAAGCCTGACAGTTTTTTACATTTGAACAATCGATTCCAGCGTCATTGAAAACGGTGGTTTGCAGTTTCCCCCAATTGCTCTGGATGGCTTCATACATTTTTGCTCGGGCAATAATTTTGGCTGTGGCTAAAGGGGAGTGAACGTAAAAATGTTTGTATAAGTCTTCGTCGCCACGGAGATAAATAACTTTGGGAACGGGCTTACCGTCCAGGGCAAGGGCTGCTTCGTCCCTCCAGCTTTGGCTAAGATCACTATTTTCTAAGGAGTCAGCAGATTTCCTAAATTTTTGAATTTTAAAAATTTCATTGGGCTTGGCTTTTTTAAAATACTCTTGAAAGGTCTCGTTTATAAATATGCGTTCATTTTGCTTTGCCCTGGAATCATAAATTTTATCAATTTTATCTAAGAGAATTTTGGGAGGGGGGCTGCTAAAGATGATGTGATTCCACAGCGCTAAGGCGGGCGCTGACAGCAGAGTTATAATAATAATTAAAAAGAGCCTACGCATGATTCTTGAGAGAATACAATGGTTTAGGAATGGCGTCAAGGGTCACGCAAAAAGTTAAGAATTCTGGGCACTTTGCATGTTAGGTTTTCGGGAGACCATGAGCCTAAAACCTGAGCTAAGACAAAATTTCTTAAAAAACCATTGGGTGAAATATCCAACGGCGGCGACGCTTAATCGTGGGCGCCTCATGGAATTCAATACGGAAGCCTTAACTCTAGAGACGCTAAACATAAAAGCGAAATTCAAAATTATCAAACCATTAAGTCTTATGCCTGGCTTTCTCGCTAGCGACTGTCTGAAAATCGGAGATATTGTAGAGGTTGAGCTGGAATCAAATTCCGTGGACAATATTAAAGGAATCAAATTGCTTGTTCCCGCTCTTGGAGAAACTCCCTTTTCGAAGTCCGGCTTCAAAGTGGAGCAATCTCAAATATGGAATAAATATTTAACCCACATTCGAGAGTTTTTTGTTAAAAGAAAGTTTATAGAGTTAAGAACGCCAACACTTGTTCCATCTCCGGGGCTCGAGCCATTTCTTGATCCTTTCAAAACGAAATTAACAGTGGGCAGAACCACTCGAACGTTATATTTGCCAACGAGTCCTGAGTTTCACTTGAAAAAATCTCTCACTTTGGGTTTTGAGAAGGTATTTGAGTTTAAAGAGTGTTTTAGGAATGGTGAATTAAGTGCTACTCACAGCCCAGAATTTCTTATGCTTGAGTGGTATCGAGCCTACGAGAAGATCGACTGCATTGTTGAAGACGTAAGGCAGCTCTTTGAAGAAATTCAAAAAACATTTAAGCCAGAAGCTCCTCCGGAAAAAGTCATGATCTTTAAGATGGAGGATCTCTGGAAGGACATTCTCGATTTTGATCTAAAATCCAATTCCGATATTAAAGATCTTGCATCCCTTGCCCGTGATTTAAAGGTGGGGGAAGATGAAAAGGATTTTGACGATCTGTTTAATCATATATTTCTAGAAAAAATTGAACCTGCTCTAAAGAAATTAAATGCACCGGTTATCGTTTGGCATTACCCACCAACCCAAGCAGCACTTGCAAGACTCACACATGATGGATGGGCCGACCGTTTTGAAATTTATTGGCGTGGGTTTGAAATCGCCAATGCCTTTCATGAGCTGAATAATTACGAAGAGCAAAAATTGCGGTTTAAAAAGGATCAGAAGAAGAAAAAAGAGCTGGGGAAAGAAGTTGTTCCTCTTGACGAAGAATTTGTGAGTGCCCTGAAGTGGGGAATGCCGCCAAGTGCAGGTATAGCTCTAGGGGTTGAGCGACTATTTATGGCGTTATTTGATTTAAAAGAGATTGGTCAGTGTCGTTTATTTAATTTGAGAGCTTAGTACTTCGGCAAGTAAGTTTTTTCTCATGATCGCGCAGTGGATTTTTGTCAAGGTCGAGGCGTGAGGAGGAAAAGCTAGCCGTGCGCTACCTTGACGAAGAACAACGAAGACCTTGGCAATAAGACCAAGCAAGCATGGGGAAAAACTTATTTGACGGGGTACTAGAGATTAAGTTCCGGTATTTGAAGTTCCTGAGCCGCCACCAGAACGACCTTTGTTCACATCTTCTTTAAGTTCCTTACCTACTTTAAAAAAGGGCAATTTCTTTTCACCGACATTGATGATTTCACCGGTGCGTGGGTTTCGACCCTGGTAAGCTCCGTATTGCCGATTTACAAAAGACCCAAAACCTCTGATTTCAATGCGATCGTCTCGCATTAAAGCTTCAATCATTGAATCAAAGATTGTATTGACTACGGTTTCGGCCTTTACCCGAGTAATACCAGCCTTTTCCGAAATTTGATTAATGAGGTCAGCCTTGGTCATCGAAATTTTGCCTCCACTTGACTTCAATGATACCGAGGCCTTCGAACGATTCAACCTATTTTTCAAAAAAACGTAGTTATTTTAAGTACATTGGTAGCAAAACGATAACTCAATGCATAAAAACAGGACCTCGCTACATAGCTGTGGCTTTCGATGGCCTTCCAACGTATGAATGGGCGTCCAAAAGGGGATTTAAATTAAAAATTAAATGGGGGGTTCAAATTGAAGACACGTCTGTCTAAATCTACATTCATCTCAATTATTGCTTTTGTTGTAGGTCTTTCCATATTAGTGGGTGCCCAAACCGCACCGAAAGGGCAGCTTCAAGGAAAACAACAACTTATCCTAACGCCTAATCCAGCTGGCCATCCTGAGTTTCTCTGGGCCATTCAAAATGCCAAGCAAAGTATTTTGATGACGATGTTTCACCTTACAGATCAAGCTATTGTTAATGCCCTAATTCAGGCAAGAACCAAGAATATCGAAGTGCGAATCATTTTAGATGGGGACGGTTTAAAAGATAAGCGTCGGCAAGCTTTTGCAGCTCAACTTAGCCAAGGGAGGGTCGCCGTTTTACCCAGTTCACCTGCATTTAGTATTACTCACGAAAAAGCTATGATCATTGATCACAGCTACGCTTTTATTACGGCGATAAATTTAACAGACAATGCTGCGACCACCCGAGATCTTGGTGTCATTCTAAATGATCCCGATGTTGTTAAAGAAATGCTCGCCGTTTTCGAAACGGATTGGGCTAACGCACAGAAGAAAACTGGATTCACTCCACCTCTTTCAAATCCGAATCTAGTGTGGAGTCCGATTAACTCCGAAGCAAAATTATCAAGCCTCATTAACTCGGCAAAGACGAGTGTAGTGTCCACCGTTGAAAATTTAGGAGAAGCTGCGATTATGAATGCTTATACAAATGCAGCAGCTCGCGGAGTTGCTGTGCGGGTGATTGTTCCCATGTGTGATAAGAACTCAAATCCGGCATTTAATTACAAATTTATTCCAGACCTCGTTACTCGGGGTGTGCAAGTTAAAGTGATGCCGTTCCCTGAAACGGCCCAACACCCTTATATGCATTCGAAAATGATTTTGGTGGATAATACCTATGCTTATGTCGGTTCAATTAATTTTTCATTTAATTCTGTGATGAAAGCCCGTGAGTTAGGGATTATTTTTGGAGTGCCCCAATTGGCAGCCCAAATTGAAAGCATTTTTGAATTGGACTGGGGTCAAGCTCAGGAGGCTGGGGCCGCTCCCACAAACTGCCCGGGGTTGCCGCTTTAAAGACTCCTATCGTCGGGAACGATATGAAGGAAGTATCTCTGACTCATGTATCCGACTACGGCTAACCAAAAAATAAGCTGTATTTGGACTTCCAAATCACCAAAGTTCCAATGAGTAAGTCCCCCCACATGAAATGCCACTTGCGCTCCTAAAGCTCCTAGAGCAAAAACTCTATGCCAATAGTGGGTTGTTGGAATTATTGAAAAGAGTCTGGCGGTCATAAGGAGAAAAATGATAATTATCAAAGTATAAAAAGTGAAGCCAAGAAAGCCCGTAGTGGCCAAGAGTTGAACGTAATTACTATGGGCGTTACTTACAGGGGCATTTCTTATCTCCAATTTATCATAATAATTTTGCGACAATCCTTCGTTTTGATCGTACCCGACGCCAATCCACGGGTGATCTCGGAACATCTCCAAATTAATATGCCACAAATTCTTTCTATCTTCGTTCTTATTGGAACTTTCTGAAAAAATAGTTTGAGTGCTTTCTCTAATATTTGAATTTAAATTATAAAATAGACTTCCGGTTAAAACGATAAAGAAAGCCGTTGTTAAAAAAACCTTTCTGCTGGCAAAGAAAGCCATCAAAGGAAGCGCCACTATAAGAGCCAGCCAAGCCCCCCGCCCGTATGAAAAAAACAGGCTCACTAAAATAATTACAAATGATAGGGCGTAAAGAAAATTTTGCCACCATGGGGAGCGCCTCGACAATAAGAGCGCAGCCCATGGGAAGCAGACAATCATCATAAAGCTATGGGCATAGACGAGATGATTTGCAAAAAAACCTTGGCTCGGGTGCACTGAACCCGTTCCCCAAGGAATTTCTTCTAAAATCATTTCGGGGCGTAGTAAGTCAGCGCCCACAATATGTTGAGAAATGGCGTAGCCCGCCACCAAGGTAGAGAGGGCGATTAAGATCGCAAGGAGTCGGTTGAGATTTTTTACGACTTGGAGAGAGTATGTAAAAACAAAGAGCAAGGTGATGTTACTTAAATTTTCTAGGACAGGGGAAAGATTTCCTTCAGCTGCTGATGATCTTAATCCAAAAAAAACGATAATTAAGAAAATAACCAATGGAATTTCAATTCCCAGAGTGTGAACTTCTAAATCACTCTTAGGATTTACCCTATCGGCAAACATATATAAAATAAGAAAAAAGCAGCAGGCCCATCCAGTGATAAGCATTCCAGATAAAGAACAACTTAAAAATATGGTAAATAAAGTCATTGTCAGTTGCAAGGGAACTGCCACGATGGATCGAAAATTGCCTCGGATTCTTTCAGTTAACATTTATTTTTTGAACCTCTTTGTCGCTTTTAATATCGCAAAATAAGCTTGAATTGTTTCGTCCACCATTTTTGAGGTATCAAACATTTTTAGAATTTTCTCGCGGGCTCTGAGTCCAACCCCCGCGGTATCTATCTCACCTGAAACAGCCTCGAGGAGCAACCGACTTAGAGAGTGAATTTCGGTGGGGCGAAGTAAAAATCCATCGACACCGTTTTGTATAAGATCACTACTTGTTCCCACCTCACTTGCCACTACCGTCTTTCGCGAAGCCATGGCTTCTAAAACCGTGGGCTCAAAACCAGAAGATTTGCTTTGCAAATTTATGTAAATGTCACAAGCTGTAATAAAGCTATCAATCTCTTCAGGAGTTCTGTCTCCAGTAAAATGAACCTTACTTCCCAACGCCAAATTGAGGGTGTGTTCTTCTAATTCGAAACGCCCAGGACCTTCTCCTACAATAACTAAAGCCGTACGCGGCTTTTTAATCACCACTCTTTCGAGGGCGGTAAGAAGGTTCTTTATTTCTTCGATGTTCAGAAGAGGTGTGATGGATAAAATGACTTTTGTGCCGAGTTCAATCCCCAGAGAGGCAAAGGGGTGAATCTCCTCAGTGGGATCTGGACCCAGCTCCTTTGCGTTTACTCCGTAAGGAATAATGTATGTTTTTCTTGAGGCGATAAAATAATAAAGTTCCAAGATGTCTTTTTGTTGTTTGCTTGTGACAAAAACTCCGTCTGAAGCTCTTAGAAGTCTCCTGTCGTTTCCAAAAAAACTGGCAAGAAATCTTAAACCCACACTGATACTTGTGGTGAGATAACTTTGAAGAGTTTCTTCGGCCAAACCAAGAAGTCCAAAAATTTGATCCAGCTGAATTCCATTTATATCGCTGGCGAGGGCGAAATTAAGGGCTTTTTTGTGAAGAGCAATGAGATAGCCCGAATCATCGACGTTATGAACAAGATCAAAAGGGTTCTCAAGATGCAACTCTTCGAAGCAATCGAGGAAAGCCTCTTTCAACGCCGATTTAGGGTCTCCAATAATGGGGCTTTCAACGTAATGGATTTTTACACCATCCGTTATGTGGGATGTTCCCGATTTTACCGCATCGGCGGTGATAACTGAAACTTCGTGATTTCTCTTGATGAGACTTCGGCAAAGAGGCCAAAGGTAGCCGTAGTCGGCGGCAGCTCCACCCCGAGGCAGTTTTTGGCTGATGAAACATATTTTAAGACGATCTGGTAGGTCTTTCTTCATAACTATTCCTTTGAATTAAAGCCGCCAATCACGGTAATGTAAACTCTGAAAGTTTTGGTAAGACTTTAATAGGAGTAGTTTCCTTGGCGAATCGATTTCCTTTCTTTGACCTCACTCGGCAATTTAAAACCATCAAACCTCAGGTCATGGAGGCTGTTGAAAGAGTCTTCGACAAACAAGGTTTTGTGATGGGCGACGAGGTGACGGGGCTGGAGAGTGACCTTGCGCGGATGATGAACGTAAAGCATGCCATTACCTGCAGTTCAGGAACGGATGCTCTGGTCCTCGCCATTAAAGCGCTGGATATTCGTCCAGGTGATGAAATTATCACTGTTCCATTCAGTTTTTTTGCTTCAACAAGTGCCATTCTTCTTACCGAGGCGAAACCTGTTTTTGTAGATATTGAACCCATCTCGTTTAATATGAACCAAGAGCTTTTAGAAAGTGCCCTAACTAAAAAAACAAGAGCTATTTTACCTGTTCATCTTTTTGGACAATGTGCAGATATGGATGGCATTCTTTCATTTGCTAAAAAACACGGACTCAAGGTCATCGAAGATGGAGCTCAGGCCATCGGCGCAAAATATCATGACCGTTATGCCTGCTCCATGGGTGATATGAATGCCCTTAGTTTTTATCCGACCAAAAATTTAGGCGGCGCCGGAGAAGGTGGGCTTGTTACCACTAACGATGATGCCACAGCCGAGCGTGCGAAACTGTTACGTGTTCACGGTATGAAGGTGCGATACACCCACGATGTTTTGGGTTGGAATTCTAGGATGGACGCCATACAGGCAGCGGTCTTAAGAGTAAAGCTTCCTCATTTGAAGAAGTGGCTGGAGCGTCGAAGAACTTTAGCCAGTCAATACGCGGAAGCCTTTGGAGGATTAGAGAAAAAGGGTTTAATTTCCCTACCCAAAACCTTGCCGGGAAGGGAACACGTTTGGAACCAATATACGATCATGATTGAAAATCGCGATGCCGTTCGAAAAGAACTAGGCGAACGAGGAATTCCCACAGATATTTTTTATCCCAAAACAATTCCAGCACAGCCTGTGCTCCAAGAAATGGGTTACTCTGAAAAGGGCTTTAACGTTTCTATTGAGTGTGCAAGAAAAGCTTTGTCTCTTCCCATCTTTCCAGAGTTGACCGATGGCGAACAGAGTGAGGTGATTTCGGCTCTCACCGATATTCTCAGCCAGTAGTTGTCGGATTTTTAATCACATCAATAAGCTTTGAGAGAATATTTCTATTGGCTTCAGGAATTTGGAGCCTTTCCAACTCATCAGGATCCGCCCATTTTAAATCTTCGTGGTAAACAGTTTTGGGTTCGCCCTTCCAAAAATGCACATCGTAAAAAAGGAGAAGAACGCCTCGTTCACCATAGGAGTGGGTCTGCACCAAACGAAGAGAGGCCACTTCGGCGTCGATATCTAACTCTTCTTTAAGTTCACGTTTTAAAGCTTGTTCGGGATTTTCGCCCTGATCAATTTTTCCACCGGGGAATTCCCAAGATCCGGCGAGACTTTCTCCTTTGGGTCTAAGCCCTAAAAGGATTTTGCCATTTTTTCTCATCAGGGCCGTAACTACCGGAATCCAGACACTTCGCTTTTTTCGAGGCTTCTGTTCCATAATCTCTCAACTCTAGACAAACAACGACTTTTTGTCACTAAACCGTTGCAAGGTTTGGACTCTCGTCATACTTTCTAAAACAAGATATGGATTCTTCAAAAGCAAAACGGGATGTCATTGAAAATACTAAGCTTTGTGCTGAACAAGGGTGGAAGGCCACATTTTTTCTTCACTCAGGTGAAGTCATTGAAAAGGCCTATATCACGGGAACGGATTGGAGTCTTGAAGCTGTGTCCTTAGAAAAAGTGGGGGAGCGTACACTTCCACCGCGAATTCTTTATCTTAAAGATGTGGCATCAGTAGAAGTGGGTTGGAACTAGTACTTCGGCAAGTAAGTTTTTTCTGATGATTGCGCCGTGGATTTTTGTCAAGACCGAGGCGTGAGAAGGAAAAGCTAGCCAAAGCGCTAACTTGACGACGAACAACGAAGGTCTTGGCAAAAAGACCAAGCAAGCATCGGGAAAAACTTATTTGACGGAGTACTAGAATGGCGATTCTTGTTACGGGAGGCGCTGGTTACATTGGGAGCCATGTGGCCCGTCACCTTTTTGAAGCGGGGCTCAAGGTTGTAGTGCTTGACGATTTTTCAACGGGCCATCCTGAGTCTTTAATTCATAATGAAATTCTTGTTGAAGGCGATCTTCGGGATCCGGGCGTATTGGATGTGGCTTTTGGCGAAAATAAAATTGAAAGTGTTATGCATTTTGCGGCCTTGGCCATTGTTCCTGATTCTGTGCGCGATCCTTTAAAATATTATTCAAATAATGTTACGGGAATGACAAATCTTCTTATGGCTTGCAAGAAATATGACGTGAAAAAATTTATTTTTTCGAGTACGGCGGCGGTTTATGGGTCGCCCCCCCATGGTGGCGTTGCCAGCGAAGAGGATCCCAGAAAACCGGAAAACCCTTACGGTGCTTCTAAGGCTGTGGCTGAAAGAGTTTTGAAGGATTATGCCGCAAGTTCTCAAATGAATTACGCAATCTTAAGATATTTTAACGTGGCGGGAGCTGATCCTGAAGGAAGATTGGGTCAAAGATCAAAAGTGGCGACCCACCTTATAAAAATTTGTTGTGAAGCGGCCATAGGTTTGAGGAAGCATGTTGATATTTATGGTGAAGATTATGGAACTCTTGATGGCACCTGTATTCGGGACTATGTGCATGTCGAAGATTTAAGTAGTGCCCATCTCCTAGCTCTTGATTATCTTTCCACAAACTCTTCGCCGCTTACGATCAATGTGGGTTATGGCAAAGGCTTAAGCGTCAAAGAGATCATAGAGGCGACGTGGCGAGTGACAGGGAAAAATTTTAAAGTTAAGATTGCCAAACGCAGACCGGGGGATCCCGAAGTTCTCATCGCCAATGTTGAAAAAATTAAGAATTTAGGGTGGAAGCCAAAACATAACACCATCGAAAAAATTATAACCGACGCTTTTAATTTCGAAAAATCACTGCACCAAAAATAGGTCGACCTAGTTTGATTTTTGAGACGGAAGTCTCTGTAAACTTCCTTTCGAAGGCCGGCCCCAACTTATGGTTTCAACTTTCGAATCGCTGTAGTTCCATAGAGAGATTTCAACTCCTGAACTCTTGTCGAGATAAATTGTTTGTTCATAGATTGCATCAGCGGCTGTCCATTGACGGGTGATTTTTTCAAAATGACCTTTTGGAAAACTTGCAAGAGCCCGCTTTATATTGAACTCAGGTTGTTCGGGTAGAGGAGCCCAAACTGATCCTTGTAAAACCCCGCTTTTGGCGTCAAACGTAAAGCTGAATTCCTGCCCGTTACCCGCATAGAAAGCCCAACCTAACTCATCTTCACTAGCCCCAAGCTTGACTTCGCGGCTCGGTTCCCCGAAGGCTTTTCGAATATCCTTAAGAGTGGCAACACCTAGCGGAAAGCTCTCGACCGTCTTTAGCGAGACTTTCGGCATCTTTGTACTTGATGAATCAGCCCCTTTAGTGGCGCATCCACAGAAAAGAAAGAAAGTGATAATAAGCACAAATTTATTTCGCATTCCTAGTGACCTCTACCTTAAATTTATCACCAAAATGCTTCTGTATCCAATTATAAGCTTTGGGAGTTTCTTCTTTCAACTTGCCTGGATCGAATAGGAAGTACTCCACATTGTTGGCGAAATCCTCACTTGGAAATAGTTTTCCGTCTTCCTCAACATAACCAAATAGTCTAGGAACATCAACTTCCCTCCCATCGGGCAGTTTATATCGTTTCCAACCAGTTTCGCGACGATAGTCCTGTCTTTCTTGATCTGAAAAATCATCATATTTTTCGTGGGAAAACTCATGAGCCAATACTCGCGCCAGATTTCTATTCTCATTAAACGCGGTATCGTAGAGAGCGATAACTCCGGAACCCCAGGTTGCGGGGTTTGGAAACTGATCTGATTTTTTCAGTCTATAAATCGCGTTGATCGTACCGGATAAAAGCTCTTTTGGAATACCGTCGAGTGCTTCTAGAACACGTTCGATTTCCTCTTCAGTCCATTTGGTTGATTTTTCAGAATGATGGGGCCATCTCTTGGGGAAACCGTCCTTCAGCTTTTCTCGCCACATTCCATAGCTCTGCTGATTATTTTGACAATGAGCAGACACCTCAGTTGCTTTAACAAAAGTTCCGTCGCCCCTATAATAGGCCCTGCGATGATGTGCGCGCACCCAATGCGCACCGTCGCCGCATTGGTTTGCCTGTCCATAAGAAAGTAACCCAAATAATATGCAAGCTAGTAAAAGGGAAATATAGCGCACAGGCTCTCCTACTTTGAACGAAGCACCTTAACAAGAATCGATATCTTCGACAATATGTAGATAGTAAAGGGAATCCGTCCGGATATCGGACGGTGTCGACCAAAACGCTTTTAATTTCGAAAAATCACTGCACCAAAGGTCTTAGTTTTTTCAAATCAAAATTATTTTCTTCAATCATTTCCAAGAAACGCGAATATCCTTCGAGGGAGCCGATTTCGTGGAACATGACTTTTGCCACATAGGGTGTCGCTTTTTTCCTTGATACGGTCTCATGAATGAATGAAGCGAAATCAAAAACTCCCTTAGGAGTATTTTTTAAAAAGTAATCACGGTTCACGAATGAAAGACCATAATCGATATATTCCATGTCTTTTGTTTTTTTGACCTTGTCGTATTTTAGAAGTGTTCCATCTTTATAAATGACATTGCTTTTGTCACCCTGATCGTGATTTTTAAAAATAGAAAGAGTGAGAGGATGGCCGCCCTTTTCGTGGGTTTCCTTAAAATCTTTAAGATCAATAAAGAGAAAAGAATCTCCGTAAATAATCAGGAAGTCTTTTTCTAATAACTTGGCTGCATTTTTTATTGCACCCCCTGTTCCTAAAAGTTCAGGGCCATCGTAGGAATACTCTAACTTTGAAAAATCTAAAATCTTCTTTTGCTTTTCAATATGATCTTCAATGATTTTCCCCTCGTGGGCGAGAGAAAGAATAACATTGCCGACACCCAGAAGTTTGAGCCATTGAAGTTGCCAATCTATAAAAGTGTAATCCCCAACTGGAAGAAGAGCCTTAGGAGTTCCACCGCCTACGGATTTCATTCGTGTTCCCAGGCCCCCAGCTAATATTAAACACTGCATGGAAGATGACCAAAACCATTTTGTTTGTAGGCTTGGCGAATTTGGCTTAAGGCGTACTTTGCCGAATTGATATCACCCCAAAGAGGTGTTCCTTTTTGGATATGATCGACGAGATTTTTCATGTCCAATTCCCAGGAAAGGTCTGTTTCCGGAAAATCAAAATTTTGAATTTCAGGGGGCCCCATTTCAGGAAGCATCTTGTAGTAAGTTAGAGTTTCCTTGCCATAACTTCTACCAAGCCCGTTGATTAAAATTTTTCCTTTGTGACCATAAATCTCTAGGTCAAAAGTATTTTTCCATTCGGTTGAACTGACATGCATCGTGGCCCAAGAATTTTCGTTCGCCAGAGTGAGAACAGCATTGTCGTCGACCTTCGTTTTCCAAAAACTTGTCGTAACATAAGATGATTGCAAGGAAAGTGGACCCATGATCCAAAAAATGAGATCAAGAACATGGATTCCTTGATCGAGAAGTTCTCCGCCCCCAGCGATCTCTGGAACAGATCGCCATTCTTTTTCCATTCCTAGTCGTCCGCCGTGGCCATATCTCGCTCTAAGAAACATCATTTCTCCGAGGGCCCCTTGATCAATAAGTTCTCGTGCTTTGAGAAGGGCAGGATGAAAGCGATGATTAAAACCAATTTTAATGGCTACTTTATTTTTCTTAGCTACGGCTTCAACAGTCTCAAGTTCCTTTAGAGTTATAGCCCCTGGCTTTTCGACAAGGATATGAATTTTTGCACCGGCTGCCTTAATCGCCAGCGGTGCCAGTTTATTATTTGTCGTGGCGATTATGACTATCTCTGCTCCTGATCCCGAAAGAAGTTTATCTTCCGAATCATAAGCTTTTGTTTTCAATTCTTGACTCAATTTTTTTGCTTTGGCCTGATCGGGATCAAAAACCCCTACGATTTGGTGACCCGTAAGTTGTTTTCCTCTCTTTTCTCCAATGAGACCACACCCTAGGATTGCCACTTTCATTTTGAAAAATCCTTTTGGCGATCTTCAGGAATGATTCGCCGAAGGGTATAAATGTCGCTACCAGCGAGATCTCTTTCCTTCGCGTGGAGATTTTGCCAATTATCCCAAACTGCTGAGATAAGTCTTCCTGTGATATTTTTGGCCTTTTCAGAGAGTAAATAAACGCAGAGGGAAGCCGCTTTGTCAGGACTTGTTCCGCCGGATTCCTTCTGCTTTAAAACCTTTTCGTAAGTTTCCTTACCTACTTTGGCTGGACCCGCTTTTAAGAGGTCTTCAGTAAATTTTGTATTCACTGCTCCAGGTGCTAGGCTATTCACTGTAATTTTAAAATCTCTAAGTTCGTGGGCCATGGTTTCGCCAAATCTTACGACCGCAGCTTTGCAAGTGCTGTAACTTGAGAAATTAGGTTGAGGTTGGGTGGCTCCGCCTCCGGAAAGGAGAACTATTCTTCCCTCGAACTTTCCTGCGATAAGTTTTTGCGCAAAAAGTTTCACGAGGAGGACCGTACCAAAAACATTTATCTCTGTTGCTTTCTTCCATTCTTCAAATGAATTTTCGACAAGAGGGCCAATGGGACCGTAGATTCCCGCCGCAGTTACAAGGCCCCAAGGTTCAGCCTTCGTCCCAGAGATTTCACTGCTTAACCAAGCCTCAACGGCTTTTTGATCTGTGACATCTAAAGTCGTTGTTCTGATTTTTCCGCTAGAGAGAGATTTTGTCTTTTCTAAGTCGCTTGGAGTACGGGCGCAACCACAGACGATATAGTCATTTTCTTCGGAAAGCTTTAAGGCGATGGCCTGACCAATTCCTTTTCCGGCTCCAGAAACAAAAATAAGTTTTTTCACGTCGAAATAACCTTCGCGCCTTCAAAGTCATACTTGAAGCGCACTTCTTCTAGCTTAAGATCGGCCATCGCACCTCTGAGTTGAGCGTGCTCTTTGGTGTAAAACATGAGAAACCCACCAGCGCCTGCCCCAATGAGTTTACCCCCAAGGGCTCCATTTTTTCTAGCTACTTCATAGGCGTTATCAATTGCCGATTTTGACATATTGCTTGAGCGCTTCTTCTTATTTTCCCAATGAACGTTCATCAGATTTGCAAATTCATTGAGATTGCCTTCCTCCAAAGCTTTTTTTGAACTTACACCAAGCTCCTTTGTAAAATCCAAGTTGGCGATCATTTCTTTATCCAGAGATTCCGATTTTGCTTTTTGTTCAGACAAAACCCCTGAGGCGCTTCGACTGTATCCGGTGAAAAACAAAAGAAGATCATCTTCTAAGCTATGAAGAGTTTCAGAGGCGATTTCTAAAGGTTTAACTTCGACGGTGTTATCTTTGTTAAAAGTAAAACAGGTGAGTCCACCAAAAGCTGCGGCATATTGGTCTTGTTTGCCTATGGGTTCTTTCAAACGATTGATTTCAATATCGCAAGCCTCTTCAGCAAGATCTTTGGTCGTCAGCTGTTGTCGACCATAAAATGTGATGGCACGAAGTAACGCTACGGTAAATGAACTCGAAGACCCAAGACCCGTGCCGTCTGGAATATCGGCATGACTTGCAATTTCTAACTGCGGGGCTACTTTATGAGATTTCAAAACCTCACGAATGATAGGGTGTTTGACTTCGTCAGCACTTTTAACCCGTTCAATTTGCGAATATTTAATAATAAATTCGTGGAGAAAAGTTTTGTGAAGGGTGATGTAAATATATTTATCAATGGCTCCGGCGACGAGTTGCCCCCCAAATTTCTTATAGTATGAGGGGAGGTCCGTTCCTCCACCTCCAAATGTAATTCGAAGGGGAGCTCGAGTGATAATCATTGCGGTTTTCCTTTTAGAACCCATTCGTTCTTTAGCAAATAATCTACAGTGAGGGCCACACTTTCGCGAATGGTTTTTTGAGCCTTCCACCCCGTAGCCTTAAGCTTATTGCAATCCAGAAAAATAAAGGGACTATCGCCAATCCATCCTCTCGTTCCACCGCCATAAGTTCTCGCCGGATTCAAATTAAGAAACTTGCAGATGACGTCAAGAGATTGGTTAACGTCGACAAACTCATCGGGCCCCAGATTAAAAATATTAATCTTCTCTTCGCAATGATTTAGCACGTGCCAGATAGCCTTGACGCAATCTTCGACGTGAAGGTAGGCTTTACGTTGTTTGCCGTCCCCTAAGATCGAAATTTCTTTGGGATTTTCTTTCAATTTATTTATAAAATCATAAATATGGCCATGGGTATATCGATGCCCCAATATAGAAACAAAACGAAAAATATAACCTTTAATTCCATAACCTTCGGAGTAGGCCTGTATCATAGCTTCCCCTGAAAGCTTACTCGCGGCGTAGAGACTTGTTTGAACGGGAAAAGGTGCTGTTTCGGGCGTGGGGAATATTTCTGGCTCTCCATAAACTGAGCCTGTACTTGCAAAAACAAATTTTTTTGCGCTCGCAAGCCTTGCGCTCTCTAAAACATTAAAGGTAACGATTGTTCCTTGTTCTAGATCTTTTCTCGGGTGTTGAAGTCCAAATCGCACGTCGGCATTGGCGGCGAGGTGAACTACGGTTTCAGGTTTAAATTTTGAGAAAATAGTTTTTGCTTTACCGAAATCGATTAAATCGATTTTTTCAAAGCTAAATTTTTTATTTTTCTTGGCATCGGCAACGAATTCCTCTTTGCCTGTTGAAAAATTATCGAGCCCCAAAACTTCGTTCCCTTGGGAAAGGAGAAAGTCGCATAAATTGCTTCCGATAAAGCCTGCGGCACCGGTGACCAGACATCTCACAATTTAAAACCAGCTTTGGTGGCGTCATCGTAAAACATTTTTACTGTTTCCAATGAAAATTGACCCAAGTCTTTGCCTCTTTGACTTATTTTTTTTAGAATGTCGTCGGTCACAGTGATAATGTGGCAGCCGCAGTCTTCAGCCTGATAAACGTTCAAAACTTCCCTTGGTGATGCCCATAAAACTTTAGCCAAGGGTAAATCTTTGTATGTCGCCACTGTTTTACTCATTATAGGGATCGGGTCAACACCTGCGTCCGCGATTCTTCCTGCAAAAACAGAAACAATCACGTCATCTTTGGGCCCCATTACTTCACGGAGACCATCAATCTGTGTTTCAGTGAAAAGGGCTGTGACATTAAGTTTTACACCTTCATTCAAAAGATCTTTGATCAAAGGAAGAGAAAGATTCCCCTTGGTGTTTGTGATGGGAATTTTGACATTAACGTTTTTGCCCCAACTCTTAATTTTCATTGCCTGACGTTTCATCTCCGAAAAATCATCGGAGAAAACTTCAAAAGAAATGGGTAAATCTTTGATCACTTCCAGGACGGATTTCGCAAAGGCTTCGTAATCATGAATTCCAACTTTGGCCATGAGAGTCGGATTTGTGGTAAAGCCCTTAACAGCCCCTTCCTTGTAGCGCTTGATCATATCCTCTTTTTGGGCTCCATCGGCGTAAACGTGAATTTTTAACGGTTTTTGAGTCATCCTTCGCGCTCCTTTGATAAAATATATTTTGCAGCCTCGGCAATGTTCTTAGCTTTGAAAGTGGGTGCCGATTTTCCCTGATGATCTTTTGAAATTGGATTTTTTATAAGGACTGTTTTACAGCCCGCCCGCTCCCCGCATTCCACATCGGTGTCGCGATCGCCTACCATCCATGACGATTTCAATTCGATCCTATGATCGAGGGAGGCTTTTTTTAAAAAGTAGGGGCTGGGTTTTCGGCATTCACACTTATCTTCTTCGCGATGATAACAATAATAATATTCTTCAACCAGAATTCTTCGATTGCTCAATTCAAGGCAAAACTTCCGAGAAATTTTATTCAACATCTCTAAAGTGACTTTCCCTTTGGCATAGCTGGGTTGATTAGAGACGACAAAAAGTTTAAATTGTTTTTGTAAACTCTGGAGGGCGGGGAGAACCTCAGGATAAATTTTCAAATCTTCTAAGGTGTGTGGCGATTCATAGGCTTGGGTTAATGGATTCAAGGGCATTTCGTTTAAAACACCATCTCGATCTAGAAAGACGGCGGATTGCGACATTTATTCTTTGCACATCGCGGTGACAACCATATGCCAGACGACGGCTTGCCAACCTTCTGCGTGGGGAGTGATAGATTTATCGTTTACAACGGGAACTAAAACGCAAACATCGGACAATTCTTTTGCTGAACCGCCACTTCTACTTACAACAGAGAGGATCGTAGCGCCTTTAGATTTAGCAAGTTCCATTCCTTTAACGAGGTTTTGTGAAGTCTTAAGGGAACCCCCACCCACGGAGAAAACGAGGACTCCGTCATTTTTGTTAATATTGGAGGTCACAAGCCAACTTGCAAAAACACTTTCCCAACTCTCATCATTAATGCGGGCCGTGAGTTCCGAAACGTTATCCGTCGGGGCATAGGATTCAATGCCCGCAATTTTTCGAAAGTCATTAACGGCATGGGAGGCGTTGCCAGCGCTCCCGCCGATTCCTAAAATAAAAAGTCGGCCCTTATTCCCTCGAATTTTCTCTAGGGACGAGATCATCTCGACGATGGCCTCTTTATCGATCGTTTTTGCAATCAACACGGTCTCGTCTAAATAGCGTGAAACATAGCTTTCTTTTGATTCTGGCATAGGTTCAGGTGTACCGCAGCTTTGAAGCGTTTGACTAGAGTTTTTTCAACGGAGATTCAGAGCGATCTTTAAGCTTTTTTCGCTGCTGGGAAGGTGCTAATTTATAAGTCACGAGGATTCGTACAATAGATATAATTTCCCCCGCAAGGATTCGAGAAAGTTTCCTTTTGCTTTCCCTTAAGTCGCTCCATTCCACGCCATACTCGACAACATTCATTCCTAAGAGATTGGCTCTCAACAGGATTTCAAGATCAGCTAATCCGTCTTTTGCGATGAGATCTTTATAAAGAACCTTTGCGGTCCTATTTTTAAAAAATTTAAAACCACACTGAGTATCGGAATAATGTCGCATCCCGACAAAAGCAATGCCGTGGGCCAGAACTGAAAGTAAGCGGCCCAAGAAATCCTTTGTCAGCGATTGGGTCCGGTTTACTGAGGCACCGGCACCTCTTCTTGAAGCGATAAAGACATCGGCACCCCCCGAATTTAACATTTCCATGGCCTTGGGAATGTAGCGTGGGGGGGTAGAGAGATCCACGTCCATAAACCCAACCACATCGCCTTGGGCCCCTTTGAAACCCAAAGCGATTGAAGCCCCTTTCCCCAAAGGGGGTGAGTTTCGAAGCACCTCCAGACTCTGGAATCCTATTTTTTTTGATAGGAGGGGAACCAAATTATTAAGTCCATCGGAGCCGTCATCAACGATAATAACCTGAGTCTTATTTGCTAGTTCGGGGCCAAGGCTAAGAGCTATTTCAGACAAGGCCTTTTCAATAATCCCTTCCTCGTTATAGGTTGGGATAATGAGACTTAAACCTGTTTTGCTCATACTTACCATTTCGATTCTTGCCCTTTCCTAGAATTTGCCTTTGATTTGCCGGGTCAATGGGGTAAAAATAGCTCTAATGAAAACCCGCAAATCTTTTAATTTTGCCTTAAATAGCCTTCTTGTGGCCGTAGACTTCATCGGCATTTATTCAGCCTACCTCGTCTCATTTTTTATCTACAAAGAAATTTTTGGGCATTCGCCGCAGACTTTGGACGAGACTTTCAAGCTTGCGTCTATTCCGGCAGGTCTCGGTCTAGCGTCATTTGCCTTGGCCTCCGTTTACCGATGTCAGCCTGGGCCCCTAGGGTTAAATCAATTGCGCCGCCTCCTTTCCGCATATTTTTGGAGTGGGATGATGGCTTTTAGCCTTACGTTTTTTACAAAAGCTCAAGGGTTTTCAAGAATCATGGTCACCATCGGTTTTATTTTAGGAGTTATTTTTGTTCTCTTGGGGAGAGCCAGTTTTGTTCGTGTGACAGCACCCATTCGATCAAACTATAAACTCAACCGCCGGATTTTAATTTTAGGAGCGGGCCAAGTTGGCAAAACTTTGGCTAGAAACCTTTTGAACACCGTAGGGCATCAAGAGATTGTTGGTTTTCTCGATGATCAGTACCCTGCAATAAAAGAAGTCACGATTAAAATCGGTGAGAAAAATCACGTCATTCCCATTCTTGGAGTTCTAACGGAAGTCGAAGTTGTTTGCCGGGCTTTGAAGACCAATGAAGTTATTGTGGCTATGACAAAAGCAGCCCACGCGGTTCATCAAGACCTTTTCGAAAGGGTGAAAGATCTTAGAATTTCTTTTTCAATTGTTCCAAGCGCTTTAGAATTGATGTTAACGGGAGCCGAAGCTTATTCCATAGGACGCATCCCTCTTTTTAGAATAGGCGCAAGGCCCACTTTTATTTTGGCTCCTTATCTTAAGCGGTCATTTGACATTCTCGGGGCTCTAGCTATTGGGTTCTTAAGTTTTCCGATTTGGGTTTTGAGTAGCATCCTTATAAAATATAGTTCCGCCGGTCCCATTTTATTTATCCACGAGCGAGTCGGTAAAGATGGGCAGAAATTTAATCTTTTTAAGTTTCGAAGTATGGAAGTCACAGCAGATCCTTACGCGATAAATCCCTTGACGTTAGACGATAGACGTCTCACATCTGTGGGAAAAGTCATTCGTCGTATGTCTATTGATGAAATTCCCCAACTTATAAATATTTTAAAAGGAGATATGTCTTTAGTCGGACCCCGTCCCGAAATGCCTTTCATTGTAGAAAGTTACGATGACCTCCAACGCTTGAGGTTATCAGTGAAGCCCGGCCTTACGGGAGTTTGGCAAATCAGCGCTGACAGGGCCAATCCCATTCATGAAAATATTGATTACGATCTTTATTATTTAGAGAATCAATCGTTCTGGCTAGATCTAGCCATCCTTATGAAAACATTTTCAAGTGTAGTTAAAGGGATCGGCGCTTACTGAACAAAGCAAGCGGCGATGTGTTCACCTGGAACTTCGTCATCACCTAATTTCTTAGATAATCCCACAGCACTGTAAGCAGTTTGATTGCATGGAATGTCGATGGTCGCAACATAAGCGCCGAACGTAGTCGTTCCCAAAAATCTCACAGATTCGTCAAGAGCTCCGACATCAGAAAGTCTTGGGGGAAGGTGAGTAATCTTTGCAATTTTAAAATTTTTATTCATTGAACCATAATGACCACTTCCAACAACAGAGATGGTTTTACTTTGATTCAGAGTAAATATTAATTCACCATTTTCATCAACCAGTCGACATTCGATTTTTGTAGTTAGAAATTTCGCTTTTGGAAAACAGCGATCTAGAAAATTATCTGCCTTTGAACCTTGAGATGCGGCCAGAACAGAAACTGTGGAAAGAGCCAAAAGTTTTAAAAAACCCCTCACAATGATTCCCCCTGTTTGATAGTTCAGAGGAGGAAATACCCCTATTAGCCCCTCTGTTGTGAGGGAACATAATCAAGGTGCAACCCTCTGTAAAGCCTTTGTTTTGAAATTTTTATACTATTTTGGAGATTTACCTACTGCTTTAAAACAGTATTTGGCCAAAGCCCTTGTACCTAGGCGTTTTAATAGATTTTTTTTTACTCCCCACAGAAGGTCTCGGCTTGCAGTGGCTGTTGAAAGAGTCTTAAAAAACTGAAGATATTCCTTTCTCTTGAAGATCCGTTCTTCAAAGTGCCCTCTAGCAAGTTCCAGTCTGGTTTTTGTTGTCTCCGGCTCAGGCCGTATTTCTTCAAAGAATTCCTTTAGAGCCTCGGAGATTGTTTTAAGGGAAAATTCAATAAATGCATTCGAATTTCCGGCTCGATCTGAGGTTTCAAGAACTTTGTAATATTCTTTTTGGTGTTTCTTAATAATAGATTCAACGGGCACGAATTCAAAGAGAGGGTGGTGTCTTAACAAAATAATATGCTGCCAAAGTCTGCCTATCCTCCCGTTTCCGTCTGTAAAGGGATGTATAAACTCCACCTCATAATGAAAAACACAGGCTTTGATGAAAGGGTGGGTCTCTGTATTGAGTTTTAGGAAGGTAAAGAGCTTCTCCATAAGTTCCGGGACTAATTCAGGCTTGGGAGCAATATGAGAGACTTTTGAGCCCTTTAGTATTCCTACTTGGGTTTTTCGCCATTGCCCTGCATCAGGCAACAAGCCTCTCATTAGAATATCATGGGCCATCAATAATGATTTTTCTGAAGTCGGATTAAATTTCGAGGCCTTCTCATAGGCTTCAATAGTATTTGTGACTTCCAAAATCTCACGCTTGTCCCCAATGACTTTTTTCTTTTCAAATATCGCCGTGATTTGTTCTAAGGACAAAGTATTTCCCTCAATGCAAAGGCTCCCTTGGACTGTTTTGATTCTATTTTTTTTCCTCAACTGAGGTTGAGGTTTAGGACTCAAAAGGCCTTCGTACTTTCCAAGGAGCTTTGAGATTTCAAGGCAAAAAGTGAGCATCTTAGGCGAAATTGTAAAGGGAATATCGATCATGATAGTATCATATGATACTATCATAAATTTATCAAAGGCTCTTTGGTTGGGCTTGACGGTGAGTTTGCAGTGGTCACCTGTATGACGACAAACGGCACATGGCGGTTGGCGGAGCTCTGGGCTCTAAAATAAAGCCTAACCCCCGGTCCTTGCTTTGCAATTCTCTATTTTCGGAAAGTTTTGTTAAAAAGAGGAAGGCTTTGAAGCTTAAAAAGGCATTTAGAAAGTCAGTATTAATTGTGACGGCCATGGCCCTTTTGCCTTGCTGGTCTGTACCTTTGTATGCCGATGACAGCACTGACGATACCACCTCTTTTGATAGCTCCATTAATTACTACGATTGGTTGGACAAGCCACTCACTCAACTTGTGGCCTCGTATGTCGAATCAAGAATTATATACAGAGTAGTTCTCAAAAGTGCAGGCCCCGTGGCCAATGCCGTGAGCAAAACCATAGCAAAAGCAGCATTCATAGATAAGGCAGGTTTTGTTGTCGATGCGGCTGAGGAGGTAAGACTCGTTACGCTGCCGGGTAAGCTCACTATAGGTCTGATGATCAACCAACTTGTAGATATGCCCGCAGACGAACTCTCACTGGGTTTTGGTGAAATCAATGATAAATTGGACAAAAGATATGAGTCCTATTTTAATGATCTTTGGAAAACATTTCTTAACGATCCAAAACTCCTTGGCCCAGGCAAGTACGATCATACCCTAAGTTATGTTCGAGAAGTTTTTAATTCAGCAGCGGATACCGTAAATATAGGTCTGCAAAGAAATAATCTAAAATGTTGTGTGAATGGATCAGATATTTTCTTCTCTGAATATCCAGATGCAGGATACAAAATTATTAATGGAAAAGCGGCCTTTTATATTCCCGCTTATGATTTTGCTTTTGATAATGTTGTGGAAAAAGTGGCGGCAGATCTTGCAGCACAAGTTTTGCTTGTGACCCAAAAATCTAAAGTTAGAGATGTGAGTCAAGAGTATAATGACGATGGATCCCCAAGGCATTGGTATTCGACCCGCGACGCCATGACTTTGTATGACGCCTCAAAAATATATGCAGCCCGGGTACTAGAATATCCTACACCAGAATTCTCTCGAGAAATCGTTGAAAAACAAACTCAAGAAGCTTTTAAAAAATACAAAATTGGAGCTTCAAAGAGAGTTCTTGAGCTTCTCCCCATTCCGGGCACTCCAGAATATGACAAGGCCACTTTAAGTTTTAGAAAACAAAAAATTACAACCCACAGTGGCCCGGAAACCGGCGAAGAAATTTTAACTCGATGTGCGGTTGATTATAAAACGGGAATGACGGGCTTTGGTCTCCCTGTTTGCTCCTCTCGTGAAGAGAGAAATAGCGGTCTTAAAAATGGCAAACAATGTGCCATTGATATCCAAGAAGATTTGGTGGGCTATGATCTTCCTGAATGTAAGACTATCAATTTACCAAAGCTCACACTGGTTCAGGTTCATAAGATAGCTGGTCAATTGAAAGAGGAAGAAACGAGGGCGAACAAGGAGAGACATTTTCACGGAGAATTTACGAAAGTGCAAATTGGAGCCTTCACTATGGCAGCTGCTGAGGCCTTGATAGCCGAGCGCCTTGCTGTTGCGGCTACGGCAGGGAAATTAAAAAAACTTGGTTTCGGTTTAATGAAACTTTTATTGCCGGTGGGTGCCTTTGAAGGGGGTCAACTTGGGGCTGGGAAATTAATTGAAGAAACCAGTTATGATGATACCAAAAAAGATACGGACTCCGACCTTTTGAAAGCTATTTATGCCCTTCAGAATCAGACTTACTTAGATAAAACTTTACCTCAAGATTCTTCCGAAATTCCAATCCGAGGGGAAGAACTCTACAATGATTTTGAGACTCTTATGAGCAAGGCTGACCCTCGAGTTATCAAAATTATGAATCAGTTGGTTAGCGAGGCAAGTTCCACCCAACCTTGAACCTTTTTCATGGCCTAGAGATTTTATTCAAAACGAATCTGTCGGGCCCGGTCATTAAAATGAAAAGATGTGATGCGAAAGACTTGAGAAACTTTGGAGGCTTAATTCAAAAAATGAAGGCCCTTCTTCAAACTTCAGTCATATAAGGAACTTAGTAGCATTGACCTCAGTTTAGACAGATCGCCTCCAAAAAGTGTCACTAAGCCCGAAACAGTTTGGCGGGACCTGTCAGATCCATTTTAACAACTTTATAGACCCACAAAACCGGCTTTGATTTTGCAAAACTAGGATTGAAACAACCGCTTCTTTAAACTTTTTGAAAGGAATAGACTATGTTTAAGCTCAGTTTTCATACATTAATAGTGTCCTCGCTCTTGCTGTCGGCAAGTGCATTCGCTATGGAGGTGGAACACGAGAGAACCGTTGAAACCCCTGCAGAGAGAGCGCAAACAGACAGTGCATTGAAAGACTTGGCAAACCCCGAAGTTCAAAAACTCTCCTCAGACGATATTTCAGATATCGCCCGTCGATTTAACCGTGCAGGAACTGGACATCAAACAGTGACCCTCACCAAACCCGTTCTCGAATCGACATTTCTCGATTTAAACGGTTTTAATAAAGACCTCGTTTCATCCCTTAAGAATTCAAGCCCAGCCCACTTAACGGCTTTGGAAGAAACTTTCGGTGGCCTTCAAATTGAAGTCCCCAGGGATTCAAAAGGTAATGATTTGACTAAGAGCTCTGATAAAGCAACCCGCGATGCGGCTCAACTTCAGGTTGACGCGCAAAAGATCAGTGCCCGTAATCATGTCCTTAACTTAAGCTTATACACTCCTGCTGAACTTTCAGGATTCGATGGAGCAAAAACTCGCGCCATGATGAAATTGTACAAAGTTTCAGCTACAAAGAGCTTAGTCGGATTTGAACATTTCGCCATGCTTGAAAAAATCCAAGCTATTCGAAATAACCAATCCATGACTCCCGAAGAGGCTATGGAAAAAGGTATTCAAGACTGGCTTATTCACTTGAAACATAACAAAGCAGACGTAGCTAAAGAGGCTAAAGACTTCTTACCCTGTACCCCAGTGGGTGCGGCTGCAGCGGCTGCTGGTTGATACTTAACTATTATATAGTTAAGCGCTTTAGTAAATTTGTATGAACTGAGAGAACTAGAGGGGAAGGACCATGGTTCAGCGGTTAGTAGTTTTGCTGGCACTCGTTGTTATAAGTGCAAGCAGCTCGAAGAGCCATGCCCTTCCGCCTCCTGATGTTATAAACCCTTACGAACTTCTTTTCGTAAGGCCGTTCACGGGAAACCCGGCCCTCTATCAAAGCCAAGCCGCAAAGCTTAAAGAATTCATCCGTAAATATCCAAGTCTTGGAAAGTATCAACAGACCGATAGGGAAGTTGAAGCCGCCTTTGATAATGCCGTTAAGGTTTTAAGTGATCCCGTTTCAAAATACCAAACGGATTTAGATTGGGCCGAGGCCAAGTCTAAAATTATTGATTATCACGAAGCCCTTGGGGTTTCTTTTGGTGCTCCAGCTGCTGAAATTTCAAGTCGCATTTGGGATCTGGAGCAGGCTCTTAAACAGCCCATCACCTACAATACTTCCGTTGAGCAGGCTCGAGTCGACGCCATTATGAAGCATTTCGAAGAAATTAAATATTATATGGGATCCCCTGAGTTGAGAGCTCAATACGACGCCATCGTAAAGCAAAAATATGTCGAAGAGATGCAAAAACGTATTTCTGGAGCCAACCCTCTGGGTGAAAAGGATTTGAGTGTTGCTGAATTTGGCGGACGCTGGCTTATGTCTTTTGGTGCCGGTAACATTGGGTTTATGGTTGGTAATACTTTTGAGCTGATGCTTAAGGGTTGGTATAATAATGATTTGGCAACTCAGTGGGCCGCCTGGGACACTTGGAAAGACCTTAACGGTCTTAGCAGTTTAATTATGTTCGGTGCTGGCGCTGAAGCTACAAATAAATTTTACGAAGCTTACATTGCAAAAGGCCCCAATGCCCATACCGATTACGGAATGATGGTGGGTACGATCACAAGTCATATGTGGGGGAAATTTATCAGCGATAAAGAACATGAAATTTTTGTTAATAATTGGAAACAAAGTCAGGGTCTTATAAAGCAATGGGGCGAAACCGTTGCCCAGAGAGAATATAACAAGAAAGAAGCATTTGCAAAGATCACATTAATTCTTCATCGAAACCCCAATGACCCTAAAGTTATTGCAGCAAAAAAACAATTAGCCGAGATCGCTGACGCCCAAGACAAAGCCCTAGCCGATATCGATAAATACAAATCAGCTTTTTGGGCAAACCTTGGTCGAGAAACTTGGAATACGGTGGCCCATTGGAAAAAAGAAGAGGCCGAAGAACTCGCGATCTCTATGGGTCGAATGTTTGTCACGGTCCAAACTTTGAAATTGGTCGATACTCTTGTTGAAGGGCTTCACGCCCGATGGGTTATGTCGACTAAGTTTAAATTTCTTGGCAGTCAATGGGGTATTGATAATCAAAGAAAAGCTTTATCTGTGATGACCGTTGAGGAACGTGCTCAATATTATGAACTTGCTGAAAAAGTGAAAAATCTCGAAGTCGAGTTGACCAAGTACAAAGGCCAAGGGGATATTGCCGGTCTATCGGAGCAACTTGCAGGGGCCAGTGCTGAAAAAATTCGAATAATTAAGGCAAAATATTCAAATTATATTTCCAAGAAAGTAAACGATTGGGTGGATGCGGATCTTGAAGGGGCTACAAAATATGTAAGGGTACCGGTCAATAAGGGTCGGGAGATTTATTCTGCAGTTAAAAATTATTTTTACCCTGAAGTGACAGCCGATATGGAGGTGACTTCTAGTCTTGGTCGCCGGGTTTTCGTAGGGCAAACAGCAATGAGCTTTTTCTACTCCATCCCCTCGGCCGTTAAGTTTCTTGGCTTAGATCAAGGGCTCGCAAATATTGGCGTTGAAGCTTATAACACCAGCCTTCTTCATATGAGGCTCGATCGAAGGATTAAGAATGTAAATGAAGCCGTCTCGGCTTTTATGAATAATTCGACAGTTGACGACCAATTGTTAAGTAAGGTGAGCGAGAGCTTGGATGCCTATGACGATGTTTGGGGAAAATATCGTGAGCAAGTCATTTCTCGGGAATCAACGGCGGCCTTAGGCGAGTGGAATAAAATGCGTGAAAGCCATAGTCATGATCACTATCTTGCCAGTCAGTGGCTCAATTGGTTTATTCATGGAAGTTCCGAAACGGATCCAGAATTTGTAGCCAATGGTGGTGGAAATCCCGATCAAGTATGGCATGTGGATCCTAAAGAATTCAGTGTTCCTTTCGAGGAGCAGCGTGCCCAGTACGGAAAACTTATAACTTTGCCCTTTGACCCTATTGAAGTTGAAAAACTGCGTCGGAGTATGCAGGATGAAGAAGATAATTTTGAATTTGACAATGCCATAAGCATGCACAAAAGATTAAAACCCCTTGTTTTACAGGCATTCTATGGAGCAAAAGCTCCAGTTTGGCGTGAGGTTGTTAATAGTGTTTCAGACGATTTTCTTATGGATTTCCGCGCCATCGGAGATTTATTCGGTGGGATATTTAATAAGAAAAATTGGTATTGGGGCTTTGGTGGAGCACCTGTATTTCTCGATCCTGAGACGGACCAAAGAATTCAACAAGCTGAAAAAGAATATGCTCTCCAGAAGGTTGAGCTGCCAAATAATTGGTTTGATGCCTATGTGATTCAGTTTCAGTTTCTCCATAAACAATGTCCTGGAATTTTATCCCAACTTCCCTCAACACCTCTGGTGATTGCCTTTAGAAAAGTTTGCAGTACACCCACGCCCGTGATGACTGTTGGCGAAGATCATGTTCTTAATTTAGATACCTTGGGCTACTTGGATCTTATGAACTCGCCTCTCGTGAAGGCGGAGCAAGATTACTACACCACTTATTATACGGCAGGAATGTACGCTGATCATCCCTATGACCGGGGCGACAGTGTTGCGCTCATTTTACTCTCGGCCTTTCAAAAGAATATTTTTTCTTTCTTTGGCTTAAGAGAACGTTACGAAGCGATTTGGAATAACCAACCTGAGAGTCAAGCGGACGTGGACAGAGCCAATGCTAAGGCTTCTGAAGCCGAGAAGAAAAAGCAAGCTGAGCTCACGGAAAAAGCCATGAACGGTGACGAAGCGACCCTTCATCTTCTAGGGCTTGATAAAGAGGAGAATCCGGCACCTGCTCCCACAGCAATCCCAGCCCAGGTCACTGCCAAACCTCCCGTCATTAATATATTGCCGCAAAAACCCCACTAGAGTCCTAATTAATACAAGACCTTAGACTAGAGCCAGGTAAGGCTTTGGAGGTTTCCAGGGGCCTGTGCTAAAATAGAATAATGAAAAAGTACGGCAAATTTGCAAGTGCAGGACTATTTGTAATTTTAGGTATTTTTATTCTTCTCCAATATCAAAATTGCGGAAATTCTTCGACTTCAAGTAATACCAGTGCTGTGGGACCCTCCGGATTAACATACACTGTTACACTTACCGTGACACCCACGAGTTTTGCTGAAGGATCAGCTGTTCCCATCCAAGTAAATGTTGTAAGTTCGGGTTCTGAGCAGACCTCAGCAGTTATTGGATACCTTCAGAATGGAACGACCAAGGCTGAACTGTGCCAAGTTTATTCCCAAGGGCCCTCAGTTAATTATACAAATTCAACATGTAATGCCTCTCATATTACTCAAAAGGGCCCGGTCTCACTGTACGTCGATATTTTGGATCCTAACTTTCCTATCAATGAATTCATGATTGATTGTGTTCCTCAATCCGGCGGAGTATTGCCCCCAGGGTGTGCAGGGAATTTTCAAGTTACCGTTCAATAGTTGATTTTTCTGCCTAAAAAGCTGACAGTCGCCAAAGGTCTATTCTTTTACTGCCCCCATAATATACGTAGAATCCAATATTTAGCCCTATATCACTCGGGCCCTTCCTTTGCATTTATATGGAGGTAGCGGGGAGATGATTTTATGAAAAAAATGGCGGGAAAACTATATTCAGCTCAAATAAGAATTATTGCGGGAATTGCCCTTATAACGGCAGCAGGCCTTTTTGGAACCTATCAAAATTTTGATGCGGTTCGGGGAATTGCATCTATTCCTGATACCCCTGAAAATGGAGCTATCGATATCCAAGAAGAAATGGCTTCGGATTCTGTAACCACCACAGAAAATCATTCCATTCTTCCAAGCATTAATGAAACGGTGGGCTCAGTTCAGAGCTTTAAAATTAAATCTAATCATGTTGAAGATTTAAAAGTTCTACCAGCCATTGGACTTCGTTCAGCGGAAATGGAATCTATCGGAATTATTTCCGGCCAGAAATTGGAAGCGGAAGTCAATGGCTCGGCCATTCCCGTTTATGCTTATGCCATAGCCGCTAACGATAATGCACAAGGGATTAATATTTCTCCTGCTGCAGCAAAAAACTTAGGGGCGAAGGTTGGAGATAAAATTACACTTCGTGCACTTCAAGAGTCACCACCTAAAATAACCGAGAAATAGGACTTAAAAGTAAAATAATCCTCTATTGTAATTCCTTTAAGTTTTGGAGTACGCTTTAAAACTTAAGGTAAAACATTGGAGGAACCTTGTGCGAAAATTTCTAGTGGCTGTTCTTGTTCCTGCGGTTTTTATTTTTTCTGGATCTTTAAGGGCCGATGATGACGCCGCTGATGTCAAAAAAGCCCAAACCAAGCTCTCCGACACAAAAAAATCCCGTGTCAAAGCAGAAAAAGAAAAAGCACAAGCCGAAGCTGATATTGAGACCATAAGTGATCAGTTAGATACTTTGCATAAACAAATTGACAGCGAAGAAGAGGCTTTAAAGAATGCTGAAGACACCGCGAAATCTTCAAAGGCCGAGGCCGATAAAGCAAGAAAAGATCTCGAGGGTGTTCAAAAAATCAAAAACGAAACTGACGAAAATATCGCGAAATTGAAAAAAGACGTCGATGACGCTAAAAGATCCCATGACAAAGATGCCGCCGACACCAAAAAACTGCAGGCAGAATTGCGAACTAAATCATCTGATCTTCAGAAAGAAACGGCAAGTTTAGAGAGGGAAAAAGCTGCCTTTGACAGAGAAGCGCAACAGTTGAACAAAGAGACTCAAAACCTTAAAGCTTCAAGTGACACAAAAGAGAAAGGATTGAATGCTTTAAAGGCGTCTTTAGCTAAATCAAAGGATGAGCTCTCCGCTACCAAAGATTTGAGAGAGAAATTAACAAAGAGTATTTCAAATTCTGAGAGCGAAAAGATAAAGCTTGAGGCCGAGAGACGGCAAACCCTTAATGAGATTCAGAGAATAAAAACAGAGAATGGCAAGTTGCAGAGCCAATCCCAGGGAGCCGATGAAAGGGTTAGCGAGAAGAGTTCTGAAAATAAAAATATTTCTCAAGAACTAGAAAAACTTAAAAGTATGAATAAGGCGAGGGAAGCCGAAGTGGAGAAAAAGGAAACCCAAGTTAAAGAACTTCAAGGACTTGTTGAAGCTGGTAAAGAAGAAATTGAGAAGGCAAAGAAAAAACAACAAGAATTAAAGCGTCGAAACACGAGTGCCGAAATTGAGGGAAGCAAACTCAAAGCTGAATCAGATTTACTGAAACGCCAATACGAGGAAATCACGGCGTCCCACTAGACAAAAATCTCAAGAAAGCGCTCTAGAGATAATTAACCTGCATTCCCTAGACTCATTTTAAACCAATGTATTTAATAAGAAGATACGCGAGGAGCTATTATGGAGAAGGGGGTGTCAAGGCGTGAATAATAGGCGAATTTTAGTAGTCGATGATAATCCGTCACTCCATGAAGATTTTAAGAAAATCTTGATTGGGAATTCGGGAATATCTAATGAGCTCTTGAAAGCCTCGGCAAAGGAATTATTCGGGGAAGGGAAATCATCTCCCGTAACGAAACTAAAATTCGATCTCGACTTCGCGTCACAGGGCGAGGAAGCCTTTGATAAGGCACTTTCAGCCCATAAGGAAAATAAGCCCTATGCCCTTATCTTTATGGATGTACGCATGCCCCCTGGGTGGGATGGGATCATGACAATTAAAAAAATATGGGAAGAGGTTCCCCAGACTGAAGTCGTTATTTGTACAGCTTTTTCCGATTACTCCCTAGATGAGGTCATTATTCAGTTTGGAATATCTGATCGATTCTTATTTTTAAAAAAACCCTTTGATTCTGTAGAAGTGCAGCAACTCGCCCTTGCCCTCACGGCAAAATGGGATCTTGGTCAGTTTAACCGATTATACCTAGAGAATTTAGAAGCCTTGGTTGAAGAAAAAATAAAAGAAGTAGAGACTGAGCGGGCCAGATCCATTCAGGGCTCAAAGCTAGCAGCTCTGGGCGAGATGGCTGTTGGGATTGCCCACGAAATCAATAATCCCCTGGCAATTATTCAGGCTAACGTGGATTTTATGAAAGACGTAGTAGAGAAAGAATTTGATAAGACTACCCTCCTTAAGATTGCTAATAAAATTGAAGAGACGACAACAAGAGTGGCAAAAATCATAAAGGGCTTAAGATCATTTGCTAGCTCGGGTGAAAATGATCCGTTCGAAAGCATGAGTATTGAGCAAACTATTCTAGAGACATTAGGAATTTGTTCCGAAAAATTTAAGATTAACGACATAGGCCTTTCTTTTGAAAAACCAAAGAATAAAGTGTTGGTAGAGTGTCGTCAAACCCAACTCGTTCAGGTATTCCTCAATTTACTTAATAATGCTTATGATGCCGTCCAAGAGTGCCAAGAAAAGTGGGTAAAAATTGAGGTGAAAGAAAAAAATGATGCCGTAGAGATAGGGATTACAGATAGTGGCAAAGGAATTTCACCAGAACTCCAGAAAAAACTCTTTAGCCCATTTTTTACGACAAAGGGCGTGGGAAAGGGGACAGGTCTGGGACTTAGCGTGTCGAGAGGAATTATTACCGAGCATAATGGAACTCTTTTGATTGACAACAGTTGTTCTCATACCAAGTTTGTAATTCATCTTCCATTGAAGCAGTCGACCGTTGATCAAAAGAGAGCGGTGTGACGATGCTCGAGGAAAAAAAGACGATTCTTATTGTAGATGACGAAAAAGATCTTTGCGAGATCTTAGCCGCTTTCTTTGAAAGGAAAGGCTTTTTTGCATTAACGGCAGGCAACGGCATCGAGGCACTCAAGATTGTTAAGGTAAATAAAATTGATATTATTGTTTCTGATATTCGAATGCCAAAAGGTAACGGAGTAGAGCTCCTCGTTGAAGTAAGAAAGTTAAACTCGTCTCTACCCGTAATTTTGTTCATAACGGGTTTTACAGATATAACTGTCGAAGACGCCTTTGATAAGGGAGCAGAGGCGGTGTTTGCTAAGCCCTTCCAATTCAAAGATCTCTTTAAGGCTGCCTCAAAGGCCATTTCTGAAAATGAGCAAACTCAACATCCGAGGAGACCCTTAAGAGAAGGAATCGATCTTAAAGTTGAGGTCAAATTTCCGCAATTTGAAATATCAAGGCAAGTTAGCATGACAAACTTAGGTCGAGGGGGATTTTTTGTCTCGTTAACTGAATCGCTTCCGAGGGTCGATGATGTAGTGTCGTTTAAAATAAATATAGATGGAGAGTTAGACACTGTAATTACTGGGGAAGGTGTTGTGAGATGGGTTCGTCCTCAAGGAGAAGAAGGTTTTTCGCCGGGCTGTGGAATTGAATTTGTATCCTTTAGCGAGAACGGCAAGTCAAAGATTTATGAGTTTATCAATTTCATAAAAACCAAACAATATATCCCAAAGACTTGAAAGTTGGAGTTTAGAAAAACTCCAACTCCCCAGAGGCTGCTTTCGTTACAAGCTCATTCCATCGGGCTTGGCATTTCGAACCAACACTTACGCTGACGCCAACGCCAAAGACTTGCTTTAGATCTATAAATCTAATCATAGGCATATAATCCACTTGGGAGATGCTGCCGGAACGACTGAGTTCTGCCCCGATCGGTAATGAAATTAAGGGACTTAAGCCAATAGGTCTAAGACTAGCATTAATGACTCCTAGCAATTGATTGCAAAACTCACCAAAAAGATCGATGAGTTGGGAATCCGTTCTCTGACTGAGGGACTTATATTCGTGCCGAAGCCTTTCAAAATTAACCTTGCATAAAGCCTTTGCAGAAAAGGCCTCCGCACTTGAGTCGCACGTTATAAGGTTAGTAAAATGAATGCTAAAATCGCTACTACGGGATAAATTAGTAAATTCAGCTCCAAGTAACTTTGGCGTGACTCCTTTGATTGCATCCGTTATGAGGTCTGTTAGCCTAGGTGGTATTCCCTTTATAATGAGTTTATCAAGATGTTCTAATAAACTAACCACGGATGTTTCCTTTTTGTACTCTAAAAACTTATCCCCAAGAGCAGGAAACATCGGTAAAACATTTGACCCATCATTGCAATAAATCATAGCGACTAAAGTTTTTATCTTTGAGATAGAGTCTTGCAATTCTTGCTGAGATTCAACCTTCACATAGCGAAAGCCGATTCGTTCCCCCATTTTAGTCAATTGCGATTCAAGCTCTTTATTTTCACCCCAGAGAATTAAATAGGCTTTGCCTGGAAGAATTAATTTACTCATTTTACTGTCTCCCTGTAATTTTCTTTACTGCTAATAAGAGTTTTTCCCCATCGACGGGTTTAGTCATCCATGCAATGACGCCTGCCTCTTTTCCAGCATTCTTTATCTCGATATTTGCTTCGGTTGTAAGCATCACAATCGGAATTTTATTTACCGTATTGTCTTTATGAACTTCTCTACACATGTCAATACCATTCATTTCGGGCATATTCACGTCACAAAGTATGAGTTCCACCTTCTGGCCGGATTTTAATTTAGTTAAGCCTTCTTTTCCATTTTGAGCTTCGAAAACGGTAAAGCCCCCATTCTCCAAAACATTTCTCACCTGGCTCCGAAGCATTTCGGAATCATCTACAATAAGGACTGCTGCGCCCACGGGACCCTCCTAGAAAAATTTTTATGTTGAACTGATTTCAATCCTAAACCCTTCCATTTTTCCATTTTCAAATAAAATCACAATGGGAGGCGTCCTTGATTGGTGACTCACAGAGTGCCTCTTATCCGAAATGATTGACGGGTTTGTCATGTTTACACTCAAAGAATCCTTTTCAAATTGCTCTTTTGCTTTTTCAAAAATAAGTCTAATAATCTCACCAATGGCGTCCCTCGCGTCTTCATTTAACTCTTTAATCTCAACACCTAGGTTTTTTGAGGCGACCTTGAAGTAACTTGATTCAAGAAAAGAAAGTGCAATATTCCCTCTAAAGCTATTGGACACAAGACCCACAATTGCACTTATGTCTCCTGAGACCTCGTTGTCTTGCTTGATGTGAGGTTTGCCTGATCTCAGATGATCTTCAAAGGCCGGTGATACAATTTGCAAAGCACCTTCAATAACGGGGTTAATGACCCTCACGTCAACGGAGGAACCGCCCCCCTGGCCAAGAAGACTTCTCACTTTTATAAGAAGGTTTGCAGTATCAACCGGTTTGGCTAAGAAATGTATTCGTTTTTCATTTTTAAATTTCTCAGTGAGGGCTTGATCAACATAGCCACTGGAAATAATGATTTGGCTGTTGGAGTTGATATTTGAAGCCAAAAGGGTTTCGATCATCTTATCCCCTGAAAGACGCGGCATTTTAATATCTGTAATGACGAGATCGAAGTCTCCACTTCGCATTCTAAACATGGCCTCAACGCCGTCTTTTGATTTAACAATCTGATACCCTGCCTGGGTTAAGACCTCAGAATAGGTGTTCAAAAGATCCGGCTCATCTTCAACAATCAAAACTTTCTTTGCGGTACTCATCCTGCCTCTGCCAACTGGGATTTTAATTTTAGAGGAGTCGTTCTCATTGGGATCATTATTGTAAAATGTGTGCCAAGGCCCTTTGAGCTTGAAACTGTGATTTTTCCGGATACTCTTTTCACGGCGTCAGCCATTGCGGACATTCCAATTCCACGTCCTGAGAACTGAGTGATGGATTCAATTGTTGAGACGCCCCCAAGGTAAATCAAATCCATTTTCTCTTGATCAGACATTTTTTCTGCTTGCTCTTTTGTGATTAAATTCTTATTAAGAGCCACTTTACAGACCGCACCCAAGTCAATTCCGCGGCCATCATCGATAGTCTCAATACACCAATGGGAGCTTTTCTTTCCCACCGAAATTTTAACGTGGCCTTTTGATCCTTTTGTTCCTCTTTGGTTAGGAAGTTCTATTCCATGGTCTACGGCATTTCTAATAAGATGGGTCATGTTTTGAAAAATTGGTCGTAAAAGAACGCCATCGACTAGAAAATCAGGTGTTTCAAGAATTATTATCGCATCCTTTGAGAGTCTTGTGCTGATATTTGTTCCCATTTTCACAAGAGGATCCAAAAAATCTTTGGCCGGTTTTAGCTTTACATTTTCAATCCAATTTAGAACATCTGCACCGTGGGGACTGAGGCTGGCAAGTTCACCGAGTTGCTCTTTATCAACGGTGTACATCTCGGCAAAAGAGTCTTCATATTTAATATTGAGAATTTCCCAGTGGATCCGTAAAAAATTTTTTAACGAAGTTTCTATTGTTAAGATTGAGTTTAAATTAATTTCAGGATCATCTTCGATACCATGAATGAGAGCTACTATAGCTTCAAGACCAAAGACAGAAGCGTTTCCTTTTAGAGAATGAAGTAAAAACCTCAGAAGAGGTTGCTCTTTCTTTCCAAACAAGAGCTTGCATTCTTCAAGATTCCCTTTGGCATCAATTACAAATTGACTAAAGGCATCTCGTTGCTGCAATATTTTAATGAGTGAAAGATTATTCGTATTTTGTTCTTCCGTACGTTTAAGGTCGGTCACGTCTGTGATTGTAAAGAGAATATTTTTAACTTTGCAGTCGCTATTCCTAACAATACCGCCTTCAATTTTAATGACGCGATTATCAATTTCATGTTTAGGGGGAATTTGTCCAAGGGATACCTCCTCTGGTAGCATATCCTCAAATACACCCTCCACCATGGCCTGAAAATGCTCACTGTCACGTCCTCGAAGCCCAAGGACATCAAACAATTTTACCCCTTCTTTTATGGACGTGCCAATCAGTCGAGAGCAGGAGTCTGTAAATCCATTCTCAATTCTCAGATCATGGTTAATGAGCAAGAACCCAGAGCGTACATTTCGATAGATCGTGCCGATGGTTTCATTTCGTTTTTGAAGTTCGTTATGTTCTTTTTGGAGTTCGCGAGTGCGAAGTTTTACCAATTCTTCCGCATTTTCGTGTTGTGACATGACTTCAGCCCTTGCGAAACTCACTGTCTTCATCTCTTCAATACTTCTAAGAATGGACCATCCTAGAAAAAAATCTTCAAATAAAACCCATGCTGCGTGCTCCAACCATCGCCAATTTGATTCGGTAAGAATCCCAAATACCGACTCAGGCAGAAAGATGCCCCTGATTGCATGATCGACGGCAACGATGAGGGTTCCAACAAATAAAACTCGTATGTCGCGATAGAAAGCGAAAAACGCAAGAGACCCAAAAACATGAAAATGAGTTTCGATCCGTCCACCGGTCAAATGAATAAAAAGAGCTGAGTACAGGCCCTGAGCTATTACGTTCACGTAGCGATTAACCGTGGCTCCAGGATTCTTGCGATTTAAATAAATGGGGACAATGGTCAAAAGACCGCCGATCACCACAGATGCAATGACATGAATGTGTACAAGGTTTCTTTCGCCAATCCAAGTCCTCGGAGAAACGACAAGGGCAAAAACTATAGCAGCCACCCATTGGAGAGCTAACAATACAGAAAAAACTTTGTCGTTATCTACGCAAAGTTTTTCGTAGGATTCATCATAAATACGTTCGGCATTCCCATTGATTTTCGCTTGCATTAATTAACTCCCCCGGCAGGCCTCAATAGCTTTCCTAATGCAGCATATTCTCCAGCAGAAAAGAGAGCGCACCCGAACGGGTGGGTTATTGTGGCATCTGGTTTTTTTCCGCTAACAATAGAGGCAATGGCTCTACGACCCGGGCTTTCCCCAATATGCCCCCTACTTTCGGTAATACCCCCGTGAAAAAGGAGTCTTCCATTTGAATTGAAAAGATAAGTTTCCCCTGAGGTCCTTGCGCCAAAAAGATAAGCGATCCTTCCGCCTTTGTCAGGGATAAGGGATGTTCCTGGTAAGGCTGTCGCTTTTTCCCAGAGAGCCCCATGGGCCCATTCGACATTTTTTTTTTGAGGGAAATAAATATCGATTTGCGCTTCTAACCTTTTTTCCGAGCCCTTCATTATATAAAGTAGCTCATTAAGGCTTGCGTCGCTGCATTCGCATTTTGGATGGAGAAACATCACAAGGGTCAGAGGCTTCGTACTTAAAGAGAGTCCTGAAACATTTTTTGGCCATTCAGATCGAGCAAGATCCATTTGCCCAGGCCTTGTTTTGTACCACCATAAGCCTGCCAAAGAGGCAAAGAGAGCCCCTCCCCAGAGGATCAGTAAAATGATCATCCCGGGTTTAAGTTTATTCTTAGAGGGGACCCAGAGTTCTTTATTTTGCATATTATACTTTAGGTCGGCCCCTTTTTTTTAGAACTGAAGCGAAGTGTTCTTCATTATACTTTATTTAACCTCTTTGAACTCGACGTCCTGATTGGACTCTCGAATTTTACTCTTGTTTCGCCCTAATTCTTTGGCAAAGAATATGAATGATCCCTTTTGCAATCTCAATATTCTCACTCATAAGATCATAAAGAACATCACGGTCGATTCGAAAGAGTTTGGTTGGTTCAGTCGCAGTCGCGGATACCATACGGGGTTCGGGGTCAAGGGCTGCGAGTAAATCGAAAGCCTCCTTTTCTCCTAGGATTTTTTGGCAGGGGACTTCTTGAAATTTACTACTCTTATCTTCACCATTTCAATTCTATTCGGCTCCTTAGTCCTTGGAGAAGTAAGCCCGTGGAGTATTGCCCGTGGAACTGGGTGGAACACCTATATACAAGGCGGAACTGGAAACTACGGACAGGGATTTAATAATCTCCTCTATCTGCTGGATCCAGAGTGGCAATTGGGGTTGGCGGTTCAGTTCGGATCGAGCTTCGTCAGTCCGTTTTTAGTGCTGACTTATCAGCCTTGACGTAGGACCGGTTAAATCAAATATAAACTTTAGTGACTTGAGCCCCATCTTTTATGATCCGACACCTATTCGTGACTACGCCAAGCTATTCAGATGAGATTTTGCAGGAAAAACTAAAGCTTCTTGTTTTGCGCGAAAAACAACTTCAAGATCTTGGCCTCACACACGAACGCACGATGATTTGGCTCCAAGTGTTGCAGCAAATGGCTGAGGCCTCGATTGCAGCCCCTGAATCAAGTGAAATTCTAGAAAAGTGGACTGATAATCTCGTAAGCGAGCTTCGGTTCCCCATTGTCGGCATCTTTGAGGTTAAAGAAAATAATCTGCTTCCATCGCGCTTAGTTTCCGCTGGCCCCTCTGATTTCTCTAAAGGAATTAGAATAGAAGCCCTTCTTTTAGAGCAAATAAAAAAAGAAAGAATTTTTTTAGCCCAAGATTTTCATGAAACAGGAAGGACCAGTTTCCAAACTCTTCTTGGTCTGGGCCGTTTTCTTGCCTGTTTTATAAATCCCTATGAAGGTTGTTCCCGGCTTATGGTTGCCGGTCATCTCCATAACGCAGCTACATCTTCTTTGGACTTTAACAGTGAAGACGCTTGTTACTTTCAAATGAGTACCAAAAGTGTTGAAGACGCAATGAGACTCTCTTATCTTCTTAAAGAGTTATCGATTGAACGTTCTAAACTCAAAAAAGTTAATGAAAATCTGGAATCTTTGGTCCTTGAACAAACCAAAGAACTTCGAGCCACCAACCATCAGCTACAGGAAAATATTCTAAAACTCAAAACAGCTCAACAGCAGCTTATGGAAGCAAGTAAACTCTCGGCCCTCGGCCAAATGGCAGGAGGTGTTGCCCACGAAATTAACACCCCCTTAGGTATCATTCAAGGTAATGCGGGTCTTCTGCAAGATTTGATGCTACAAGAAAATTTTGACAAAATTAAAGCTTCTAAAATGGTCGGTAGAATCATAACTACGACAGATAGAATTGCCAAAATTATAGTGGGACTCATGACATTTTCAAGAGAGGGTGAAGCCGATCTCTTTTCTACCGAAAATCTTGAAGACATTGCAAAAGACACAATAGCTCTCTGCTCAGAAAAATTTAAATTCCACGGAATAGAATTTAAAATAAAATTTCTGGAAGAGAATGTAATGATTAAATGCAAAGCCGTGCAAATCTCTCAAGTTCTTCTAAGTCTTCTCAACAACGCCTTTGATGCTGTCAAAAACGAGCCTAGCAAATGGATCACGGTCAACTTTAAGAAAGGTGAAGACTCAGTTGAGATTGAAATTCTTGACAGCGGAGTCGGGATCAGGCCGGAGGTGCAATCAAAAATATTTCAACCCTTTTTTACAACAAAGGAGGTGGGGCAAGGCCCGGGTCTTGGGTTGAGCGTTTCGTTAGGAATAATTCAACACCACGGGGGAGACCTATCATTTGATCCGACCGCACAAAATACCCGGTTTGTTATCCATCTACCTCTACAAAAAATTTCCGAAAAATATCACATCGCTGTAGCCTAAGGCTCCCGGTGCATCTCAAGGTGTGAGTAAAGAATGTGATGTCTCCGAAACCGAATGGTCGGGGTGACTGGAAGCAGTCTAAATAATTGATATTCCTGGAGCCACCCGCCCGATTTAACCTTGTGGACTTTTTTATCTCAAGTGTTGGGGGAGGATAAGTCATGTCAGGCAGCGGTTGCAAAACTATCTGCTTTTTTAATTTCGAAAGGGGAAGCTCCTCCCTCAGCCAATACCGCGGCTTACTGTAAAGCGAGGGGACGCTTGCCTGAAGAGTTAATGGCCAACCTCACTAGACAAAGTGGAAAAGATTTGGAATTACGACGGTGGCCATCAAAGATATGATTTTATTGCCTTTCAGGGAGCAACAACTAATTTAGTGAGCGCTTTTCAACTGCGATGAACCTTTATCATCAGTACCAATACTATTTTCAATTTCGGACAGCTCGAGAACACCTTTTTTAAAAATTTCTCCCTGCTCCGGCAACATTTTGAAGTCCTCAGCACAATTTTTTAAGGCCGTTTTATCAATATCTATAATTTTTTGTGTAGAGTCCCAGGTACCGAGGCCGGTCTGCCACTCATCAGTTTCGCAGTACTCGGGCTTATTATCCTTTTCCCAATTGACCGCGTAACAAAGCCTTGAATGGTGTAAATTTTTAATTTCAGGATCATTTTGTGTTTTGAAATAATTTTGAAATCTCTTGAAAAGTTCTTCAGGGTCTAATTTTAAAAGATTGTCTATACTGGAATTCACGGCGTTTCTTTCTTCATCAGTCATGTAAGTTTTAGAATTATGGGCATTCTGGAGCTCAACCACCAGATTGTCCCGCCATTTCTGGCGGCTGGATTCAGAATCTTGAGTATTTTTAGATAATTCAGAATTATACAGCTTAATTCCATCAATATAGGATTGCACTGAATCTTTAAGGATTTGATTGAGCGATTTTATGGATTTAGGATCATTATCTGAGACAGGTTTTTCGTAGTTAACTTTTTGATTTTCGTTCCACTCTTCATCTTTTAAGTGTTTCTTTTCGTCTGCTGTGTCTTCTAAGGTGATGCCGTAATCATCCAAACCATAGGCGATTCTTCCATCAAAATGAGAAGCCCAATATTTTAAGGCCGGGTCTGTTTTCGCTTTTTTGCCCAAGTCTAAGAGCACGTACTCTTTATTTTCTGGGGTGTCGCTCCGATTAAAGACATATAAGTGTTCATCGGATATTAAATAGGCTTTAGATCGGTCGTTACTTAAAAAGACCACGTAAGAGGAAGGACCATTTTTCGGAAAAG
>Ga0207037_10029_pt1 | contig 48024 bp, 61 predicted proteins | sample Alteio_BWMinCont_75_FD_153268 | JGI IMG/M metagenome (GOLD analysis project Ga0207037, IMG submission 153268) | Enriched cells from forest soil in Barre Woods Harvard Forest LTER site, Petersham, Massachusetts, United States -... | ecosystem: Environmental > Terrestrial > Soil > Temperate forest >... | reverse complement strand
CCATTATTATGAGTATGATTCGAACTTCCCAAAAGCGAGGTCAGAACTTCGTCAACTTCGCCACCAACTACTTTGCCCAGAACGGTTAAAACCACTCTCAAAAAGGTGAGCAGATACCATTAACTTATAAATGGCTTGCAACTGTTTGAAATTGCTTGAAATTTTCGACCTAATAGAGTAATCTTAAACCTAGATTGGAGTAATAATGAAGAAACGGACTCCCAACACAAGAAAAAAAGTATCCAAAAAAGCTCCTAAGAGGGGTCGGAAAAAAGTTAGTGACAGGACGTCATCAAGTTCGAAGTCCTTTGGTTACACCGTTATCGCCAAGCCCAGTAAGCCATCTTTCTCAAAAAATATGATTGAGAAAATGATGATAGCCAAGCCCGAATCTGAATAAATGCAATGTCGAAAATTTAGTAAGAAGAAAGATTTTTTTGGGCATGGGTCTATTTTTCGCCTAAGTAAAACCACCTTTAAAGTCGATGGGAAACGAAAAAAATTTAAATCTTTTTACCCAGAGGCTGATGTAAACGAAATCGAATATGCAGTCGTCTGTACGCAAGATTGTGATATTGCCCAAAAGAACAAAGTAACTCACATTAACATTGCGTTGCTGGAGCCTATTCATCGTCCTAAAAAGGATAATCCCATTCGGTTTCTCGACCTGAACCTAATGGACCTTGTTGATCCCTTCGAAGACATGAGTTTTTATTCGCTGTCTAAGCTAAACTCACTCAGGGGAAAAATTGAGGAAATGGTGGACAACAACAGTTCGCATTACATGTTCTTAGAAATTGGAGGGAAATACTACTTTGCAAATCTCGCAAAGATATTCCCTATTAAATTTGGCCATCTTGAAGAGATTAAGAAAAATGCAAAGCACCAGTTGAATGGAGGTTTCAAACATCTTCTGGGTTGGAAATTAGCGTCCCTATACGGACGTGTTGGCGTTGAACTATATAAAACGGCGGAGCGAGAGGAGACGGTTAAAAAAGTGTTCTCTTTGGTAGGCTCCTCTCTTAAATGGCCAAACAATTCTTTTGAATTAACAGATGAACAATACCAAACCATCAAATCTGACTTAAAGAATTACAATGGGGAAAAGAAGGCTGGTAAAACCCCAAGCGCAAAAATGATGAAGAAAATTTTCTCCAGGCTGGAAGAGTTTAGGATTGTCGCCAAGAGCGAGAACGGCTAATATAATCGTCATTAAGGCGATAGCCCCAGCAGTGCAACCCAACTTGGTGGATCCACCAACCTGGGTGCAACTGACGGAGATACCTTCGAGATCGAAATGAAATTGAGGGTTTAAAACTAAAAACAAGTCCCAAAAAGAGCCGCTTATGGTCACGGCGGATTATAAATCCTTCATGGCTCATGTTAAGGCTCTCACTGAAGGCGTCGCCTAAATATTTTTGCTCTCGACGACGCCTTAAAAGGTTAATTTTTTATTACAAGTCTTCAAAAGGTTCTCAATCAAATGTTTTCGATCCGACCAATCTTACAGCAGGCTTGCAGGAAATCGGCCTCTCCATTTCCATTTTTGCCTTTTATGTCAATATCTTATAGCTAAAATAAATCACATCAAATCACATCATTTTTGATATAGGACGTAAGCGGATTTTTAACCCGTTTAAGGTTATTCTGTATACAGATTGGTAGGGGAACCAAACGGACCTCCGGTACGTTTCTAAATTCGTTTGAGCCTCCATTGTTTTAATATTCAAAGGGAGTCCTATTTATGAAAACACTTGGTCTATTAATCGTTATTTTAAGTTTATCTAGCCCGGCATTGGCACGCCATCATCATGGATCGTCAAATCCGGCACCTCAACAAAATCCTAAGACTGCACCTGCACCGGCTCCAGCACCGGTTCCTGTTGTAACTAATCCGACGCCAGCTCCTGTGCCTGTTGTCGTCGCTCTTCCTCCTGCCCCAGCTCCGCAGCCTGCACCGGTCGTCGTCGCATCTCCCGCGCCTGTACCTTCTTCTGGTCAAACCATTGTGTCCAACTTTTCTGTTGAAGTGGATGACCCCTTGGTATCTACTTTTTGTTATACTTTGTGCGACCTGTCCACGACGGTTGCGTGCGCGCCCGGTTCGGCTTGTGATGCATCGCTGAGCTCGTTTCCTGCCAATGATGTAGCACTCTTCGCGGCGGGAAAACCCATCTCCACTTTGTTCGGTGAATTAACAGCCATGCCTGCAAACGTCCAGATAACCGCAGCTGCTTACCCGTTGCCGGAGAATATGGTGTTCGAAATTCAGGATTCAAAGGGTACAATATTGAGCTCTATGAAAACGGCCGGATATACTGGATATCTTCCTTTCGGCGTAAACGCTATCGACTCAAGTTTCTCGCTGGTCGTTGGCACCATAGACGCCAGTGGCGCTATTACGGTGATCCAGAGATTACCATTCAACATTACGCCATAATTGAGTCTTGACCGTGCTCTCTTGGGTTAGACCTGACCCCAGATGGGGTCAGGTCTTTTTGTGCGTCCAGCATGGGTGACAAACTAGAGTGTGTAAGTCTTGCGGGCCCTGATTCCGGGAACCCCACGCTATTCAAAGAGAGATTCAAAACTTAAAGAAGATTGATCCTCTAAAAGAAGTCCGTGATGGGAATAGGGTTTACTATTCGGGCCAAAGAGATTTCTGATCTGTTCGAAATCGTAAATCGAGACTTGGCAGCAGCTCAAACGAAAGGCCTGGACTCAGATTGGAAGTTCGGAATCGCCTACAATGCAGCTCTCAAACTTTGCGCAATCCGGGGTTCGACAAAAAATGAACGCCACTTCAGAAGTAGAACCAAATCGATAAACTCTTTTAAGGCCATCTGACGACGAAGCTAGATCGCCGAGAAATTTGAGGCCTGTTTTAAATGGCGGGCAATTTTAGGACTAAAAGTCAGAATTTTAGAAACGGCCAGCTCGTCGTCAAATTTGAGTCATTTCTTTTTGAGGCAGAAGCCATCAGCAAAAATCGATGTGATTCATCCACTAAATTGTGATACCAATTTACCATCCTTATTCAAACTTTTCGGAGGGACCAATATGTTTCGTATATCAGTGATAACAATTACTTCGATTCTGTTCTTCGCATCTGTTGGTTATACCGCTCCGAAGAACTTAAAGGCTGTAGATAACAACTATTATAATTGGCAAGACTCCGCACCCTTGCAGTTTGACTCCTATGGAAGAGTCAAAGAAGGGACTTTTTCAGATACTGTGAGAATTCCCTGGCAGTTCGCTCATATGAAATCTTATAAGATGTACACTTTATTGGCCAAAGCCATAAAGTGGAAGCAACCAACTTACTGTCATTCCTGTGATTTTTATATTTCGGAGATTAGTTTAGCCGAGGGTTTTACTTTAGACCTCTTCTTTGACGACCATACATTCAACACTTCCCCTGCATCTGTTTCTTCTAAGATTAATGTTGTTGGGGGGAAAATGAGATTCCTTGGTTCCGGGGATCCAAGCATTGTTGTAAAGTATGCGGCTAATGCAGTTTGGGATGATCCTTCAACCGGATTTCCTAACTACAAAAAATGGCAAAAGGTTGAAGGGGCAGAGTTCGCCAAGAGCCAAGGCTACTGTAGAGTTCAATTATATTCTAATTGCACTGCCCCTGGATGTGATGGCTGGGGATTAAATGAAGCTGTTATTCATGGTTACGACAGCTATTCACCAATGACGTGCTCGGCAGATCCCGCGCAACTGGACGGCCCATGAATTTAGGATGGAGTCTTGACTAAATTTCACTCGTTTTATTGTCGTTCAGCGATAGGATTTATACGCTGAAGTAATCCGTCACAGATTTTTGGCTATAATTTCTCTGCAATTGTGGCCAAGCGCAAGGTAGAGTCAAAAACCATGTGATCTTTGGCAAATATTTCTTACTCGCCCATAGCCTTTTTAAATAATTTTTTCGCTTTCTTTTCAATGTCTGCAAGTTCTGGAGTCGTCTTCACCCAGCCTTCGGGATATAAAAGCAGACTTGGATGAATACCGAGGGCTGCGCCCAATCTTTCGGCATAGTACGAAGTCATCTCAATGCGATCATTTTCAAGAGCACTCAGATTGCTTTCTTTAACATTCGTTACATCCTCAAGATCCTTCAGCGTGATATCGAAGTTTTTTCTGAAAGCTCGAAGAGTCTTCCCAGGAGTCGATGGTGTGGGGTCAATCTCACCCTTGAATCTATGAAGGAACGCCAATCACTAGATGAAGCCATTTTCGACAAAGTTGAGAATGGCTTTTTCATTGGTGGTACTCCGCCGGTGGGGTTCGCACCGAAGAAGACTACCGATATAGCAAAGTCAATGTTGACTCCATATTTAATGACTGAGATAGACGGCGTAAAGAAGACAGCACAAAAATATGTTTGCGACGCGGGTGGAAACGGCCTCATTTTGCACGAGCCAACTAAAGATGGGATCTATAGGCAAGGAACAGTCGTCTCTACGGGAAAATAATTTGAATCGAGCAGCTAAAAATCATTTACAGTTTCTAGCGGTGATGGCATAGGTCATTCCAACAAAAATGTATTTACGTAATCTCGCCCTGGGGGCCATTCTACTTTTTAGCTTCTCTGACGCCATTGCAAAGCCTTTGCGAACGGATTTGGCGGCGTGCGCCCGGCTTATGAAGTTCGTCCAAGCAAATAATATCGACTATGGTCAGGAGGAGTTTCCTGAAGATCTTAATTTTGACTTCAAAAGGCCTGAGATAGAACAATTCTTTTATGCTAACGAGACCCTATGGACCATGGGGTTTGACCGAAATGAACTCTTGAGGTTTGCACAAAAATTTTACAAGGGTATTCCTCTAACCCAACGGGAGCAAATCGAATATAAAAAAACGCGCGCCCGCTTTAAACAACTCCGTTTTGCATTTGCGCTGTATGACAAATCCCACGAATATCCCGAATTTGTAAATGTGGTGACCCGCACCATGGGTGAACTGCAAGATGCTGAGAAAAATCACCACCCCGAAATAGTAAAAAAGAAAGCGGGTGAACTGATAGAACTTCTCCGTAAGAACCAATGGGCTACGTTCATCGATGAAATCTCTTCTTTTACCCCAAGTTCTCGTAAGCAATTTGAGGCGGCCATTTCCGAACAGATTGACTTTCTTCGTGGGAAGTTAAAAAAACAAGGGGTAACGGGAAAAACATTTCATAAAATGCGCAAAGTCGTTAGCCGAATGGTCGCCCTTTTTAGCGCCGTCAACCTGCTTTACCCGAGCTCTGAAAATCAACAGGCATTTGAATTCTTAAGCACTTTGAACAGACGTATCGGCGATTTGCACGATCATCTGGTTTCTTTAAAATTTTCCGGCAGTCTGGATTACGAAAATGACAAGTTCAAAGTGCCAGACGATATACGAAGAAACCTACAGAAATTGATAAATGCCTTTGAGCCGGTTTTAAAATCCAGTTAAAATTGCGTTGTCACCTTGAGTATTGAAATTCCGGCAGCTCCCATACCTGAAGGACTGAAAGTTACTGTTGATGAGGGATGGGTCACTTTAAAAGGTGAAGTGGATTGGGAATACCAAAGAACCGCAGCGAGAGATGTCGTTAGCCAACTTATGGGAGTCTGTGGTGTTACAAATGAAATAACTCTCGCACCCAGGGTTCTGCCATCGGATGTCAAAAGCCGCATAAAGGAATCTCTTGAGCGTTCCGCTGATAGTGATGCCAACAACCCCTATCCGGGAGTGTTCATTCTTTGTCTGAGCTCGAAGACGTCAGGCTGCACTAGGGATTAACTTTGAGCCTAGAACAAACTTGTGATCCAAATGGTTTCATCGCGTTCGGGGCCCGTTGAAATAATGTCGCATCGGATGCCCAAAAACTTTTCGATGAACTGGATATAACCTTGAGCCTGACGGGGTAAGCGGGATTTTGATCGCACACCATCCAGGCTCTTTGACCATCCTTTGAATGTTTTATAAACTGGCTTCACGCGCTCAAGGTCATGGGCTGATGTGGGAAATTCAGTGATCGTTTTGCCGTCCAAAGTATAAGATGTTGCAATTTTTAGAGTATCAAAACCCGTCAAGACGTCGATTTTCATCAGTGCAATAGATGTAATTCCATTTACTCTAACGGCGTATTTCAAAGCGACAAGATCAAGCCATCCGCAACGACGTCTGCGACCCGTGGTCGCCCCAAATTCATGGCCTTTCTTCTGAATCAATTCGCCAGTGTGATCATGGAGTTCAGTTGGAAAAGGGCCCGTGCCAACACGAGTCGTGTAGGCTTTTGTGATCCCGATCACCTTTTGAATTTCCTTTGGACCCACTCCCGCAGCACTGCAGGCCCCCCCGGCAACGGTGTTACTTGAGGTTACATAGGGGTAAGTCCCGTGAAGAAGATCAAGTAATGTCCCTTGGGCCCCTTCAAAGAGAACCTTTTTCTTTTTATCTAAATTTTGGGCGATGAGTAAACTTGGATCAGCGATGCGATGCCCTTTTAATTCCTTGGCGTATCCCAAAAATTTTTCATAAATCTCGTCGATTTTGAGGGCGGGTTTTCTAAAATAGTGTTCGATAAGGAAGTTTTTCTCTTCAAGTCCCGCAATAAGCTTTTGACGTAAAGCCTTAGGATCAAAGAGGTCTCTAAAAAGTATTGCCTTTCTTGAGGCCCGATCTTCATAGGCGGGTCCGATCCCGCGACCGGTGGTGCCTATCTTCTCCGTACCGAGACGCTCTTCACGGCTCTGATCGATAATTTTATGGTAGGGCATGATAAGCGTTGCCCCGTCACTGACCAAAAGCTGCTCCGGTCGTTTTAATAAGCCCTTAGCTTTAAGTGCTTCGATTTCTTCAAGTAACACTTCAACATCTAAAACAACCCCGTTGGCGATGATACATGTACACTTGGGATGCAAAACGCCAGAGGGAATGAGGTGAAGTACTGTTTTATGACCATCAACCACAAGTGTGTGGCCGGCGTTATTACCGCCCTGATATCTGACGACGATGTTGGCTTCCTTTGAGAAAACATCGACAACTTTACCCTTGCCTTCATCTCCCCACTGGGCGCCTATAACGACTATTCCGGGCATAAAAACTCTTTCATGATTTTACTCGCTTCGAGGCCCATATTGTTTTGAGACTCGGTGGTTTGTCCAGCAGTATGTGGAGTTAAAATAACTTTTTCGTTTTTAAGAAGGAGATTTCCTTTTTCTATGGGCTCGTTATTGAAAACATCTAGAGCTTTCCCTCTTAAATGACCCGAATCTAAAGCTTTAAGGAGATCTTCTTCAACAACCACCGCCCCCCGTGAGGCATTGATAAAGAACGAACCCCTTTTCATTTGGCTGAAGAATTCCTTGTTGGCCATAGCTCTAGTCTCAGGGGTCAAGGGAACATGGAGAGTTACAAAGTCCGATTGTTTTAATAATTCTGATTTTGTAATCATTGGAACTTCATTTTTTGGAAGTATGTCATTACCGATGACCTTCATTCCAAAAGCAAGGGCCAGTTTTGAAACCTTAGAACCCACATTGCCATAACCGATTATACCCAAGGTTTTGCCACGGATCTCTATACCTGTGAAAGTATCTCTATCCCAGCCCCCAGATTTCAATTTGGTATTGGCCTGGGGAATCATTCTTGCACTTGCGAGAATTAATCCAAGGGTATGTTCTGCCGCTGAAACGCTGTTTGCGCCCGGGGTATTTCGCACCTCTACACCTCGATTTAGGCAAGCTTTGAGATCGACATTATCAAGACCAACGCCTGCGCGAACGATCAGGCGAAGTTTTGGTGCGGATTTTAAAAATTCTTCGGTCACTAAAGTCTCTGTACGAATGAGAAGGCCTTCCGCAGTGGGTAAAGATTTTATATCTTGGCTGACTTCGAAATGTTTTTTTAAATATTCAAGAGCTGGGGCGGGAATGCGAGCTGTAACTAAAACTTTAATGGCCATGTAAAACTTTTGTCGCAGCGGCCACTCCCTGACCTAATTCATTTTTGAAGCCCAGATCTTTAAGGGTCATCTCTAAAGCTGCGATCATTCCGAGTACATCAAAGTCCCCGCAATAGCCCATATGCCCTAAACGAAAGATTTTTCCCTTAAGGTGGTCTTGGCCACCGATAATGGTGAAATTATATTTATCTTGAAGGTGTTTGACGATTTTCTCGCCGTCTAATTCTGAGGGTGCGACAACCGCAGTGATGCTGTCGGAAGGGCTTTGAGAAAATAATTCTAGGCCCATTGCTTTAACTCCGGCCCGAGTCGCACCGGCTAATTTTCTATGTCTCGCAAAAAGTTTGGGCAAGGTTTCTTCTTCCATTAGCCCCAGAGACACCCTCAAACCTTGAATCAGAGAAATGGCCGGGGTGAAAAAAGTTTGATTTTTACCTTGAGCTTTCAAGGATTCTTTTACGTCGAAATAATACCGTGGCAATTTCGCAACCAAACTATGCTTCATAGCTTTTTCGCTAAATGAAATCATGGAAAGTCCAGGGGGAAGCATCAAGGCTTTTTGTGAGCCCGTGATGACCACATCTAAATTCCATTGGTCAGTTTTGATTTCCGTAATTCCAAGGGCTGTGATGGCATCGATGAGCAAAATACAGCCAGAGTACTTGGCCACGAGTTTCCCAAGGTCTTCAACAGGGTGATAAACCCCTGTGGAAGTCTCGCAAGCCTGACATAAAACCCCTTTGATATCTTTATTTGCTGCCAGAAGGTTCTCAACATCGTCCACTTTTACGGCCTCGCCCCACGGCACATCGAGATCTAAAACTTGAAGGCCATAAGCTTTAGCCTGGTCAGCCCACCGTTCCCCAAATTTCCCGCTCTTAACGGCGATGACTTTGTCGCCAGCTGAAAAACAGTTTACGATGGCCGATTCCATAGCGCCACTCCCTACGGAGGCCTGCAATAAAACTTCGTTTTTTGTCTGAAAGATCCACTTTAATTGGCCGCGGACTTTCTCCATAACGGCCTCAAAGCTCTTTGTTCGATGGTGGATAATAGGTTTTGCCATTTCCAGCAATACCTTCTCCGGGATCATTGACGGCCCAGGGGCCATTAAGTAGTATTTCATCATAACTAGCGGAGATTATAATAACAGATGACTCGAAAGCAATTTGATTACGTACCTACGGAAATTGAACCCAAATGGCAGAAAAAATGGCTAGATAAGAACCTTTTTTACGTAGAAAACGATTCCGGGCCTAAGCCCAAGAAATTCGTTTTAGAGATGTTTCCCTACCCTTCGGGTCGCATTCATATGGGGCATGTCAGAAATTATTCCATAGGCGATGTTATGGCCCGTTACTTTAGGATGCGAGGATATAATGTTTTACACCCCATGGGTTGGGATGCCTTTGGTTTGCCTGCCGAAAACGCGGCCATGCAAAATAATGTTCATCCAAAAAAATGGACCTACGAAAATATTGCCGTAATGAAAGCTCAGCTTAATCGGCTGGCCATGAGTTTTGACTGGCGTCGGGAAATTACAACGTGTGAAGAAGATTATTATCGTTGGGAACAAGTCATGTTTCTTCGAATGTTAAAAGAAGGTTTAGCTTACCGAGAAAAGAGAAAGCTCAACTGGTGCCCCAGCTGCGAAACGGTTTTGGCTAATGAAGAGGTTGTGGACACAAGATGTTGGCGTTGCGACTCTGTTGTTATTCAAAAAGAAATGGACCAGTGGTTTTTAAAGATTACAAAATACGCTGAAGAGTTACTTGCCGGAATCGATACTCTCACCCAATGGCCCGAACACATTAAAACCATGCAACGTAATTGGATCGGAAAATCCGTTGGCGCCGAAATTGATTTTGCCATCGAAAAACATCCCGGCAACACAATCAGAGTCTTTACGACGAGACCCGATACAATTTATGGAGTTTCGGCGTTGCTCCTAGCGCCCCATCACAAGCTTGCTTCTAAATTAAATGAAATGGGGGAGCTTCCAGCAGGGGTCCAAGACACGGAAACCACTGACAAGGTTGGTTTCTTTACGGGAAGTTATGCCATTCATCCTTTGACTGGCGAAAAAATCCCCATCTGGCTTGCGAACTTTGTTCTGACCGATTACGGAACGGGGGCACTCATGGTCGTACCGGCTCATGACGAAAGAGATTTTGAATTCGCAACCAAGTATAAACTGCCCATTATAAAAGTGGTTGAGGGAGGAGACCTGCCCTTCACGGAAGACGGGATGAGTGTCTCGTCGCCCCTAATTAATGGTCTTAAAACTGGTGACGCGAAGAAAAAAATAATCGATCATCTGGTTCAGAAAAAACGAGGCGAAGCTAAAATTAATTTCAGACTCCGTGACTGGGGAATAAGTCGCCAGCGTTATTGGGGAACACCCATTCCTATAATTCATTGCCCCAAAGACGGTATCGTTCCCGTTCCTGAGAAGGATTTACCCGTTAGACTTCCGGAAAATGTGGAATTTAAAAAGACAGGGGGCTCGCCCCTGGCTCAGAGCCCAGAATTTTTAAACGTCAAATGCCCCAAATGTGGCGGTCCCGCCAAGCGCGAGCCTGACACCATGTCGACATTTGTTGAGTCAAGTTGGTACTACGCTCGATATCCGAGTATCAAACACGGTAATGAGGCCGTAAATAAAAAAGACTGCGATTACTGGCTCCCCGTCGATCATTATATCGGTGGTGTAGAGCACGCCACGGGTCACCTTTTATATTTTAGATTTTTTCAAAAATTAATGCGCGATTGGGGTTGGGTCTCCGGCGATGAACCCGCAAAACAACTCATCAGTCAAGGTATGGTTTATAAAGATGGCGCTAAGATGAGTAAATCTAAAGGCAATGTTGTCGATCCCGATGAATTGATTGCTCGCCTTGGCGCTGACACCGCAAGGCTCTTTGTTTTGTTTGCTGGCCCCATCGAAAAGGATTTAGAGTGGAGTGATCAAAGCGTTGAAGGGTGTTATAGGTTTCTGGGCCGAGTTTATAGACTCGTGATGAACGGTCTCCAAGATCTTCACGCAACAAAAGCCGAAGATAGGGCCACGTCAGGTGATGAGAAAAAACTTCAGCACCTGATGCACAAAACCATAAAAAATGTCACAGCCGATATCGAAAAAGATTTTCATTATAATACGGCCATTAGTTTTATGATGGAGTTCGTCAATGGCCTTTATCAAATTGATCTTTCGGCGGCGTCCACCGAAATGCGGGCTCTGTATAAAAAATGCCTAGAAAATTTGGTCTTGATGCTTTCCCCCTTTGCTCCCCACCTAGGGGATGAGCTTTGGAGCGAGATGGGGCATAAAGAATTTACCTTGAATACAAATTGGCCAAAATATAATGAAGAGCTTGCCAAGAGCAGTGAAAAGGAAATAGTTTTCCAGATCAACGGTAAAATCAAAGATCGCGCAATTTGTCGTGACGGAACCCCCGATGAGGAGTTAAAAGAGTTAGCCCTTTCAAATTTAAAAATTAAAGAGGGCTTGGGCGGAAAATCTCCAAAAAGGGTAATCGTTGTGCCCAATAAACTTGTAAACATTGTGGTTTAAGAAATGAAACTCACGCTAATAGTAGTTTTTATGATCACCGCGGCTTGCGGGACCTATCAATTCGGAAAAGGGCTCCGAACGATCCCTGGCGGTTACGATCGCGTTGCTGTTCCTATGTTTGTGAACAAAACAAAAGAAGTGGGAATTGAACCTTATTTTACCGAGGGCCTTCGTACGGAGTTTGAAAGAAGTCATACGGCAGCGGTGACCTCCCTTGCTGATGCCCAACTTATAATTGAAGGAATTATCACCAACGTCACTTACACCCCTACAATTCAGTTAAGCGGTCAATCAACGGGTCTTACGGCACCTTCTTCCCATTTGTTCGTCGTTCCCGTTCCCAATGGCACTCCTGCCCAGCAAACAAACCCGCTTCCCAGTACGGCGGTTTTAAATACCCAGTATCAAATTATGGTTAACGTAAAAATTATTGCCAGAAAAACATCAGATCAAACAGTTCTATGGACGAGCGATTTTACATCTCAACGACAGTACCTGGCGCCCCTTTTAGGAACTCCCGTCATAAATACCGCGGCCCCTCTTTATAATCAGAATTCAAGAATCGAAGTCATTACCACCTTGGCCCACGATATGATGGTAGAGGCCCACGACCGTTTGACTGAGAATTTTTAATTGGAGTTGGAATAAGTGGATCCAAAAGTTTTAACGGCTAATATCGATAAAGGGACCTTCTCGCCTCTCTACCTCTTCGTAGGTGAAGAGACATTCATGATTGATGAAGCACTTAAGCAACTTCGTGAAAAAGTTCTAAGTGAAGGCTTAAGCGATTTTAATTTAAACGTTTTCTATGCGTCGGATTGCGACGTGGAACAAGTCAAAGACGCCATTGAAACTTTACCCATGATGGCTCAAAAACGCTTGGTGATTTTAAAACAATGCCACGATCTTACGGCGGGCGAATTAGAATCGTTAGTTCCGGTCATAGAAAAACCCGTGGAATCTACGATTTTTGTAATGGTTGGCAGTAAAGCTGACATGCGAAAGAAGTTTTTTAAAACTTTTGAAGCCCAGGGAGAGGTCGTAAAGTTTGCGAGACTTTTTGATAACCAACTTAACCCTTGGGTTCAATACATCGCAAAAAAACATGATCTTAGGATTAGCGAACAGGTCATAGAGGTTTTAAAAGAATGCGTTGGGGCCAACTTAAGTGAGATGAACAATGAAATTGCAAAAGTCGCTCAATTTCTAGGAGCGAAACCCGGGGATGTAAAAGAAGTTACGATCGACGATATCGGAAGTGTAGTCAGTCAAACCCGAATCGAAACCGTTTTTGAGCTTGTGAACTGTATGGGTAAGCAAGATAGGGCGGGTTCATTTATGCATTTAGCCCATCTTCTTGACCACGGCCAAAATGAAGTGGGAGTTTTAGCTTTGACCATTCGCCATTTTAGAATTTTACTCCTTTGCCAAGAAGCCATCAAGGAAGGTTTAAGTGCCTCTCAAATTGCAAGCCGCGTTGGGGTCCATGGTTTTTTTATCAAAGATTATATGGAGCAGGCCAAACTCCAAGACTCACGAAAACTTCTTCAGATTTACGATGTTCTCCTCGACACCGATCGCGCCCTAAAATCAAACCCCCTCTCAAGCCACCTGTGGCTCGAAAATCTCGTCCTCCAATCTTGCTCCTAGGTACCCGGTACCTTTTTCGTTAGCGTTGCATCATTCTTAAGATTTTTTTTAATGTGACCGACAAGAAATCATGGAAGAGAAATCACCCCAAGCCAAAGGTACGGGTTTTATTCGTAGGTTCCCCCGTAGAAAACTCACGACGGTGGTCGGGGTTTTATCACGGGGAAATTACAATATTGTACCGTGCTTAGAAATTGGCGAGGGCGGGCTACAATTCCAGGCTAGTGAAAAACATCTCAAAGGCGGGTTGGTCGTAGCCAATCTCTTTTTACCCAAAGCTCACTTCTTAGCAGTGACAGCAGAAATCGTTTACATTGTGCAAACAGATAGCAGCGGCCGAAGCTACTATGGCCTTCGATTCAAGAATCTCTCTTTTGAATGCAAACGGCAGATTAGAGATTATATTGCGGAAAAACCTGCGGCTGAGGCTTAGGCCTTAATTCCATTCACAAGTTTTGAGAGACGGCTCACTTTACGGGCTGCTTTTCTGGCGTGAACAACACCTTTACTTGCGGCTTTATCAAATTCGGAAGCAAGAAGTTTCAAAGCACTCAAAGCTACTTTGGCATCTTTCTTTTCGTAAGCATCGCGAACTTTCTTTTCAAAAGTTTTCAACGCCGAAGACACAGAGGTGTTAGTCTTAGTGCGACGGATGGTTTGTCTTGCTCGTTTTTCTGCGGATACGTGTGTAGCCAAAGTTTTTGCCTCCTAAAATTACTTCACTTTTAAGGAGTTTTGATATCATCTTAAGGGAGTGGGAGTCAATCATTGATCGAACAACCTGACCATGAAAAGAAACAAGTCGCCGTTTCAGCCTTCTGGGTTGCCCTAGGAACCCTAACCAGCCGAGGTTTGGGGTTTTTACGGGACCTCATCATGTACCATTATTTCTCCCGAACGGCCACGGACGTGTGGGTTGTGGCCTTTCGCTTACCCAATTTATTCCGCAGACTTTTCGGGGAAGGGGCCATGACCGTCAGTTTTATTCCCGTTTTTACCGATTTTCTCAAAAACGATGATAAAAAGGGAGCCAGGGATCTCGCCTCAAGCGTTTTTACCATGCTCTTTGTGACCCTTTCCATATTAACGGTTCTTGGCACCCTCGGCGCCGGCCCCATTGTGAAACTTTTGAGTAGTGGAGAAGGTTATACCTCCGTTGCCGGGAAATTAGATTTCACCATCCACCAAACAAAGATTATGTTCTGTTATATTATGCTCGTTAGTCTTTACGCCTTTGCCATGGGAATCCTAAATGCCATGCGCATGTTTTGGCTTCCGGCTGTAGCGCCCGCTTTGTGGAATGTAAGCATGATTGTAGGCATTCTTTTTTTCAGAAATACATTTAAGGTTTCAGAAGACGTTTTGGCTTGGTCCACGGTAGCAGGAGGTGTTCTCCAAGCGGTCATTCTCATTCCCGCATTAAAAAGATTCGGCTACATCCCCAATTTTCGAAAATGGTGGGGTAATCCTGCCGTAAGACGAGTTCTTCGATCGATGGGCCCCAGTGTTCTTGGTCTTTCGGTTATGCAAATGGCCGTTCTCATCAATACCCATTTCGCAAGCCAGCTAGAAGAAGGGAGTAACTCTTGGATCTTTCTTGCCGATCGCATCCTAGAACTTCCCCTTTCTATCTTCGCCGTGAGTGTGGGGACGGCAGCCTTGCCCGCACTCTCCGCTCTTTGGTCTCGGGGCGATCGCTCTGGAATGAGTGAAGCGAGCCTCCACGCTCTGAAACTTTCCCTTTTTATGGCTCTCCCTTGTGCTGCAGGATTATTCGTTCTCTCAACCCCCATGATGCATACACTCTTTGAACACGGAAGATTTGGCGCCAAAGACACATTGATGACGGCCGCAATTATTAAAGTTTATGGCTTAGGAGTTATTTTTGCGACGGGGGTAAGAGTTTTAGCTCCCGCATTTTACGCTATGAAAAATACTTGGCTTCCCGCACTGGCGGCCGCCATAGCACTCACATGTCACGTGGTCATCGCCTCGATTTTAACAAAAACAAACGGAGTTGTGGGTCTTGCTACGAGCAGTGTTCTTAGCGGTGGAATTAATTTCTTAGTTTTAATTATTGCCTATCAAAAACTTGTGATGCCTTTAAATTTTTCGAATCTCGTTGTTTCATTAATGAAGTTCCTTTTAGCGTGCTTCGCTTTGATTCTTGTGGCTTCGGGCCACACCATTATTGAGAATTTTGTAGGTGACAGTCACTTTGCCAGATTTGTCAGCCTCTCCGTAAATATTGGTTTATCTGCGGGAGCCTACTTTCTTGCCTCATGGCTTCTCAAGACCCCTGAGCTTATCGATACGGTAAGTGAATTCTCCAAACGGATTAAGAACAAAGGTAAGCAATAGTGCTAGACACTGCTTCCTCGTTTCGTTTAAATCATTTCAATGAAAATAAAAAATCTCTATAATGACCCTTATCTTGTTGCCGTTTTGTTTCTTTCTTTTGTTATGGTTTTCATTAAAAAGTGGGAGCCTGGGGGCAATCTAGATACGATTTGGTATTCTGCCCTCACGAGAAATATCGCCGAAGGTGGGGATTACTTCCATTTTTATATTTCAAAATATTATTTGAACCCGGTTTTTGACCATATGCCCCTTTCCTACTGGGTCATCGGGTCCCTTATGCGCCTCTTCGGGGTCAGCGATTTTGTGGCAAGGCTCTACCCTATGATCTGCACCTTCTTTTCTTATATTTTGGTTTATAAAATCGGGAAGCTTCTCAAAGACAAAGAGTTCGGTCTTATTTGTGTACTTTCCTATGCCAGCTGCTTTGGTTCATCTAAGTGGAATGGGGCTGTGACACATGACGTGCCGCTAACAACATATTTTCTGGCTGCATTTTATACTTTTTTGTTGGGACGGGAAAATTCTAAGTATTTATTTTGGACTGCTGTCTTTTTTGTTCTGGGAGTTTTCACAAAGGGCCCGATTATTTTTGGATTGGGACTGGGGATTCTTGTCTGGTCCCTTTATGAAAGAGATTTCTATTACTTAAAAGATCCCAATTTTTACTATGCTGCAGCTTTCACAGTACTTCTGTTGATGATTCCCTATCTCCCTGCACTTCGATTTGACGGGCAAACGGCCTATCAGAAGTTCTTCGCGGCAAAGGTGGGGTATCTTGCCCCCAGTGGAAATGATTATTGGCATTACTTTGCTTATTTTGCGCTGATGCTCCAGACGGCAACATTAAATCTTATTCCTTTTTTCTGCACTTTTTGGCTTATAGCCAAAAAGAGAACGGGGCTCTCTAAAGACTCCGTTTCGTTATTGCGCTTAGTCCTTTTTGTAGGCCTTGGAATTATTATTCCTTTATCATTTTTCAAAGTGAAGTTTCCCCATTACTTACTTTCAGCTTACCCTTTTGTTTGTATTTTCGCCGCACCCAGCCTCTATGTGGCTTATAAGTGGTTAAGTCGAAAATACCCCTTCAACCTTCCCGCAGTCGTTAAAGGCTTGTCTGTGGCTGCCGCTTTTGCGTTTGTTGCCCTTCCCATAAAGACAACGGGGGGACGAAATAAAGCCAATCTTAATTTGATAAATATTATTAAGTTAGACAGTCAGATTAAAAATAAGAATGTTTATTTCTATGGCGTTTACGAAGACGACATGGCCATCTTCCAATCGTTTAAATTATTTGGTGGAATCGACCTCAGATCTATAACGGGGGACGAAATTTCTCATATCGATTTAAAAAAGTCTTATGTCTTCATCGTTAAAGACAAACTTCCTGTCTCAATTGGTAAATTTAAAGTTGAAGAGAAAGACTGCTTTTTTCAAACTGAAACTCGCTGCGTTCTAACTGATCCTGCAAGTGTTTCCTACACATTTCCAGATTATTCATATCCGCACGAGATTTACTGAGAGAAAAAAGTGGACTCCGAGGTTTATGTTCGCTCTGAAGGGGGGGAGGGGGTTTGAGAGAACATTGGCCAACAATAACAAGCAGAGCGGGGGAAATGGGGGGAGGGGGGTTGCCCAGCTTGCTATTGTTTGCCAATGTTCTTCTCGCAGAGCGAAAATAACATCCCCGGAGTCCTCAAAGATCAGAGGGGAAGCTGATCAGAATCACCTGTCTCGCTAGAAAATCTTAAGTAGTATCGTGATTCCAGGACTCTCCATAGCAACTGGTATGCCAACCATTTTGACCGTCCTAAATCAATTAAACGTGTTTCTATTTTAGTGATGTCCCACAAATGGTTCCAAACTGGGCCTTTGGTTGTAAAGAATTTGGACCTAGTTCCAGAATGGGCGCATTGACTTAAACCCCCTCGCCCTTCACAATTAGTTTTAAACCTCAATCACCTTGGAGTGGCGACAAAATGAAATTGAGATCCTACCTTTTGTTCTTTTCATCAGCGGCGATTTTGAGTTCCACAAGCTTTGCCTCAACTTTAGATGTCTCAAAACTAAGGTTTCCCGTAACGAAGACCGTTTTGTCAAACGGACTCACGGTGCTCATGCACGTTGATCACTCCGTTCCTACTATTAGCTATCAAACTTGGTTCAGAGTTGGCTCAAAATATGAAGACCCAGGATTCACAGGGATCGCTCACTTATTTGAGCATATGATGTTTAAGGGCGCTAAGAGATATTCGGGTAAGGAATTCGACCAACTTCTTCAGGCAAATGGGATTACCAATAATGCTTTTACAACCTACGATTACACGGGTTACTACGAGGATCTCCCCAGCAGTAAGCTAGCCATGGTTATGGATATCGAATCCGATCGCATGGTGAACCTTGCACTGACTCCTGAAAATTTGAAAAGCGAAAGGGAAGTCGTCAAAGAAGAGCGGCGGTGGAGAGTTGATAATTCTGTTACGGGCTCGATGAATGAAGTTTTATGGTCAACGGCCTATAAAGTTCATCCGTATAAATGGCCCGTTATTGGTTGGATGGCAGATATCGATGCTTTGACCCTGGAACGATGTAAAGCTTTTTATCATACTTACTACAGTCCCGCGAATGCTGTTGTGACCATCGTTGGCGATTTTGACCCGACGATGGCTATGGAGCTCATTAATAAATATTACGGAGATTTACCTAAGGTTATAGTGCCTAAACGAGAATTGCCCTCTGAGCCCATGCAAACGGCTTCAAAAGAAACGTCGATGTCGAAAGTCGCTCAAACGGGTTATGTCGCCATGGCTTATCACACTGTGAGGCAAGGGGAGAGCGACGGCTATGTTCTTGATCTCATCGCTAATATTTTAGCTGAAGGGGACTCCTCACGACTTTATAAGCGCTTAGTTTACAGAGATCAAAAGGCCCTAGGTGTAGATGCTTCTTCGATCACGCCACAAGATCCCGGGGTCTTTGAATTTTCTGTGGAATTAAAGCCCGGGGTACCAGCAAAACCCATCATCGGGCAAATTCAGTTAGAGCTTGCCAAACTCTCCGACGAAAAAGTAAATCCGCTGGAACTTGAGAAAGCAAAAAATCAAACCATGAAACATTGGGTGGATTCCCTCAAGCGTATTCACGATAAGGCTTATAGCTTAATTTTAAATGAAATTGTGACGGGAAATTACACCAACCTCTTTGATGATTTAGAAAAATACGAAAAGGTAACGCCTGAGGATGTGCAACGAGTTGCGCGAAAATATTTCACAAAAAATAATATGACAGCACTGACTCTCATTCCTGAAGCTCCCAAAACCACCGAAAGGGAAAATTAATGATTCGTAAAAAATTTCTAGCCCTCGCAATTTTAGGCACCATAGGGAATTTTGCTTGTTCCTCAAGTGACCCAAAGCCTACTGAAAAAATACCTTCCAATCCCGCTGCCGAAGTGACCTTTCATCTTCACGAATATAAAACTGAAGAATTAGGAAATGGTCTTCAAGTTATTTTTGTTGAAGATCATTCACTCCCTTCAATCAGCTACGGAATTTTGATTAAAGACGGGTCGGCCAGCGACCCCATGGCTAAATCGGGTCTTTCTCAACTTGTTTCCCAAGTTTTGGTGAAAGGCTCAGTCAAAATGTCAGCCTCAGAGATTGCCGACAGTCTTGGACAGCTTGGCACCGAGTTTGAACGAGATGTTTCACAAGACTATATGTGGTTCCAAGTCAACGGCCTGAGTCAGCATGCCAATCCCATTTTTGAAATTTTCTCAGACGTGGTTTTGCATCCTCGATTTGACCAAAAAGAATTGGATCGTGAAAAAAATAATATCTTAGGTGCCATCAAACAACGCCCTGACCACCCCGATCAATTTGCATCTGAAGCTTTTGGGGCTTACCTTTACGGAGGTCATCCTTACGCCAGACCCGTTACTGGTTTAGAGTCAGATATTAAGTCCATTTCAAGAACCGATCTCTTTCGCTCTTACAAACACTCCGTGAAACCAAATAACGCTGTTTTAGTTGTAGCGGGCGATTTCACCTCAGCTCTGGTTCAATCGGTAAAGGTGAGATTTGGCGAATGGAACAAACAAGAGATGGCTCAAAAAACTTTTCCCCTTCCTCCAACATTTAAAGGGGTAAACATTCGCCTTATCGATAAACCTGATCTTACCCAGTCTCAAATTGTAATCGGAAATTTTGGGATTAAAAGAGATGACCCTGATTATTTACGCTTAAGAATTGCCAATGTCATTCTCGGTGGAAATTTTTCGTCAAGATTAATGGAACAAGTTCGAATCAATCTTGGCCTTACTTACGGGATATCCAGCAGTTTCGACGCGGAACTTGATCGTGGCCCTTTTGAGATTTCGACTTTTACGAAAAATAAATCTGTCGGTAACGCCATTTCCGAATCTCTTAAAGTATTTCGAAAATTTTATGCCGATGGTGTTTCAAAGAAAGAAGTAGAGGATGCGAAGAACTTTCTTATGGGTGCTTTCCCAAGAGCCATTGAAACGCCGGAGCGATTGGCATTCAACTTAGCTTTGTTAAGACTTTATGGGATCAGCGATGATTACCTGAAGAACTTCGTCACCAATGTGGGGGCGATTACCCCAGATGATGTAAATGTTGCGATCAAGGAACACCTCGACCCTGACGATCTCAAAATCGTCATTCTATCGAAAGCAACGGACTCTGTAGATCAGGTGCGCCCTTTGGGCCTTCTCGAAGTCAAAAACTTCAACGATATATTCTAATTGTTAACGTTACGGTGATCACATCCGGAGGCCAGACGACTGGTCCACTAGACCCGCTCCGAAGGTGCAGTTTTAGTGGCATTAATTGCTAGTTCCAAACAAAACCATTAAGCTTATAAAATGCGGACTTTGTTGTTTATTCTCTTTTCCTCCTCGCTCTTTTGTGGCGTGGGAACCCATGCTTCAGTTCGAGAAATTCTTCGTGACCAATACAAGCAAATGGCCATGAATGCGGCCCTAGACCTTGCCCTAGACCCTGCCCTTCTCTTTGCCGTGATCATCGAAGAAAGCGACTGGCAGGCGAGGATTCTCTCTCCTAAGGGTGCCATGGGCCTTATGCAGCTTATGCCTGAGACGGCAAGGAACTGGGGTGTTAAAAATCCCATGAATCCCAAGGAGAATATTTATGGCGGTGCACGGTACCTTAAACATTTACTTGCCCTTTTTAACAAAAATATTCCGTTAGCTATCGCTGCTTACCATGCAGGTGAAGAACGGACTATTCGATCTCACGGGCACATTCCTGACATTCCAGAAACACAAATGTATGTCCGCGCCGTCGTTAGCACCTATGTGAAATTAAAATCGGGTTATAGAAGCTTCTAACGTTTTCTTCGTTTAAGAATATAAAATGTGAGAGCGGCGACAAGAAGGAAGATTCCACCCAATGTGGCGGCATCAACTTTTCCTCCAGAATCGGGCATGGGCACATCGGCGTCTGCATTGGGAATAGATGCACCCCCTGCACCTAAGCTCTCTGTTCCGGGTTTGATCGGAGCGAGAGTCTTTTGATTCAATTGATCTTTTGAAGCGATAACTCTCAGGGATTCGACGGCCTTAAAATAATCGTTACTGTATTTGGTATAATATTTTTGATGGGCACTTAAGGTCACTAAAATCGCGATTTTGTCTTTAATAGTCGCCAAATATCTTGTGTAATAGCCAGGGATTTCACTTCCCAAATGAAGTGAGTCAACCCATGGCTGATCATTAATTTTTCTGTTTCGAACATTTTTAACCTGACTCAAAACCGTTTTGCCGTTTGCAAGTTGCACGGGCTTTGGGGTCTTCAGATAATTTTCATAAACGGGGAATGAATCTTGGGGCCCCACTTCTTTAGCGGTGAGGATAATAATACTTTCTTTTGAATCTACTTTGCTATCGCTTGAACAAATCCATTCGGTCCCTTCGATATTACATTGCCACCGATCGGGGAGTTCGAACTGAACATAAGCATTATGAAAAAGTTTGGCTTCGGCCGAAGCTGAAATAAAAATAAGGAGAAGAGTTATTAACAAAGAAGTCGTGCGCCGTTGAGTCATATAGAAATGCTATCAGAAGTTCTCAGGAGTCACAATGCCTTGCCTTACGCCAATAAGACGGGTGATTTCCGAAGCGGTCTCCTCTAGAGCCTTCTCCGTGACGTCGAATATGGGCCACCTTTTGTTTCTACTAAAGATGCCGTTGGCATATTCAAGTTCGTCGCTGATATATTGGGAGCTTGCGTAATCGCTACTTAAGTCCTGCCCGAGTTTTTCTAGACGATTTTTACGGATTCGCGCAAGCTTTTCTAAATCTATTGTGAGGCCTACGATTTTCTTTTGGTCTATCTTGAAAAGTTCTTCCGGAAGGGCCACGTTAAGCACAATGGGAACATTTGAAACCTTCCAACCTTTATGGCTTAGAAAAATCGAGAGTGGGGTTTTGCTCGTCCTTGAAATACCAACCAAAATAATATCTGATTTATCTAAGTCCCTGACCTCTTTACCGTCATCATGTTTAACGGTAAACTCAATGGCCGCAATTCTCTTAAAATATTTTTCGTCCGTTTGACGAAGTAATCCCGCTGTGAAATTGGCTTCTTTTTCAAAGTAACTACTGAACATCGTAAGGAGGGGGCCAAAAAGATCAGTGTAGGGTACTCCCTGGCTTTGACAAAGGTCTTCAATTTTCTCCCGAAGCTGATGGCTGACGACAGTGAAAACCACGGCTCCGTTTCGAGATCTCACTTCATCCACCATGTTTTCAATTTGTTCTTCAGTGCGAATGTTTTTGCATCGAACGAGGCTAATATCGCGATCGGGGTATTGAACAAGGGCGGCTTTGACAATTGTCGATGCCGTTTCACCAGTACCGTCACTGAGAATGAAAATTGTTCCGCCAGTTTTTGACATTTAATTCACCGAAACTGAAATTGAAGCCGAGGACAACCGCTCCGAGTGCCTGCGGCTTTTGTTGATTTCACTTATGAAAGCAGACGACGTTTCCTTTGAAAAAATAATCCACGGCGAAATTTCGCCTAAGCCTTCAAGGGCTTTGTCAATTTCACTGAGGAAATTTTTGGCGTCTGTCAGGTTAAGGTTTTCCTCATCGCCGATCCCAAAAATAAGAAGGCGGCTTACCTGGAGAAAACCTGTTGTTGCCAAAAGTGTCTTTGAACCAAATTCAAATGGAATTTGGTTTTTAAGGAGACCTTTGGCTAAAAGCTGATTGTTGTACCAATCAACCATATCGAGAAGCGGTGAAAGGGGTTTTTTAGAAACTTCTTGCCCGATACACAGAATCCATAACTTTTCTTGATGGGAAAAAACTTCATTTCTTAGATCCACAATCTTTATTGGTGCAGACTTTTGCTAATGTTGTCAAGGACCCCGTTTATAAAAGCTGATGACTCTAGGCTACCGAATCGCTTTCCAATTTCAATGGCTTCATCTAGAGCGACCTGGAAGGGGATGTGGTCCCCCAAAAACTTTAATTCAAAGACGGCAATGCGGAGAATATTTTTGTCGACGAAAGCCATGCGAGTGACTTTCCAACTTTGGGAGTGGGCTTGAATCAGAGAATCGATTTCAGCTCTGTTATCCCAAACGCCTTTGACGAGTTGAGAGGCAAAATCTCTTACTTCACCTGTGGCCTCAAAATTATCTAGATAAAGGCCAAGAGCTTGGTCACCGGAAAGTGACGAAGTAAATTCTGTTTGGAATAAAACTTGCAGAGCTATTTCTCTGGATCTTCTTCTGTCGCCCATTAAAAACCTATCTTATGAAGGGGGTGGAGTTAATTCAAAGGGAGGATACTCTTCTTTATTCTTCGTGGCTTCAAGTTCATTCATAAATTCTTTAATATCTTTAAATTGGCGGTAAACACTGGCGAACCGAACATAGGCCACGTCGTCGAGATGAAACATTTCTTTCATGACTTTTTCGCCAATATATTTGGAACGAACTTCGTTATCAAAATTATCGACCACCCATTTTGAAACTCGTTCCACGACTTCTTGAATTTGTTCGTGGCTTATGGGCCTCTTCTGGCAGGCAATCTTCATCCCACGAAGAATTTTGTCCTTTAAAAAGGGCTCCCGACGTCCATCGTTTTTAACGACCAAAGGGAATACTTCTAAGAGGGTTTCTTGGGTCGAATAACGCCCCTTACAGCTAAGGCATTCGCGCCTACGCCTGATAAAACTTCCTTCTCGTTGTATCCGAGTATCTAGGACCCGGTCGTCCAAATGGCTACAATAGGGACATCTCATAGCCCAAGTTACTTTTAACCCGGTAAAGTGTCAAGTGACGCTATGCACGACACGGCCCCGCGAGCCTTTTCTTTTGAATAAATTGCTACTCAATGCCATGATTGTGAGCCATGACAAAAAGGCCATGATGGCCTTTTTGCACAAGGCTTTGCCCGAAGGGCGAGGAGAAGGATGCGACGAGTGAAGACAAACTATAAATCGTTTGGGATGAAGTCCTTGCTTTTAACTCTGGCTTTGGCTGCTGTTTTCTCAAGCCTAGCCCTTGGGAAGACTCCTGTCGGCGATGAGAGCGTCGTGCCAGCCGATGAGCCAAATCCCCCTGCAGTTCAAGCGCCCCCAGAAGACCAAGCTCAGAAATATTTTCAGAAGAAAAAAGATCCCGCAGACAACACCGTTTCACCCAATGAACACTATCTGGCCATTCATCTAGGTGGGTTTTTGGGAGCCGATGCTTATCAATGGGGTGCAACTCCTCATGTGAGTAATGCTGGCAGACTTCAAGGCGGTCTCACTTATCGCATGGGTGAATTAGGAAGATTAGCGGATTGGGCTCTTCGAGCGGATTTTATTGGTTACCAGTTGCCGGAGGGCACGGCCCTTAATCTTTCTGTTTTGCCCATGATTCTTTTTCCCGATGCCGCTAGTACTTTTCCAGTTTATTTCGGAGTTGGGATTGGCCCTGGAGTTTTTCTCTCACAAATTACGAATGAAAGCACATTATCCCTCAACTACGAACTGGTTGGTGGTGTGAGATTTTTTAACGTGATTGGGAACACAGGGTTCTTTCTTGAAACGGGTTTGAAAAACGAAATTCATCTCCTATCGGATGGACAGTTCAACGGATTTTTCCTCTCTCTAGGCGCCCTCTTTGTATTTTAATGGTTCACGCAGTACTTGTTCGTGGTGTCACTCAGTGTCTCAAGGAAATATTTGAAGACGGTTTTTATGCCGACAAAGTTCTAGAGCGCACTTTTAAAAACAATCGTAAATGGGGTTCTCGTGATAGGCGTTTTGTCGCGGAAACCGTTTATAATATGACTCGGTGGTGGGGTCTTCTTGTTTTCGCGAGCGAAAGCCCCTTCGTTCCTGAAAACCATGATGGATATCTTTTGATGTGGGCCATCTACGAATCTTGGCAGAATAAAAATGACGTCAGAGAGTTTTTGAATAATTCTTTTTCTTTTCAATTTAATCAGCAGCATTTCTTAAAACGAATCGAAGGAAAAAAAGAACCCCATGTTGCCGTTGCCTTTCCTGAGTGGCTCTACAAAAGATTTGAAATAAACTTCGGGGACGAAACTTTAAAAATTTTAAAAAGCTTGAATTCGCCAGCACCCGTTTGCCTCAGGGCCAATCGGCTCAAGACCGAAAGAGAAAGACTCCAAAAACTTCTTCAAAACGAAAATGTCGCGACAAAATTCGGGGATTCAGAAGATGCTCTTATTTTAGAAGCAAGGCAAAATGTTTTCACCACAGATTGCTTCAAGTCTGGCCTGTTCGAAGTTCAAGATCAAGCCTCTCAACGAGTATCTAGACTCCTTGACCCCAAATCGGGAGAAAGGATCGCCGATATGTGCGCCGGCGCAGGAGGGAAAACCCTTCATCTTGCGGCTCTTATGAAAAATAAAGGAAGTCTCTTGGCCGCGGATGTTTCAGAAAGAAAATTAGAGGAATTAAAAAAACGAGCGGCCAGGGCTGGGGTGTCTAATTTAAAAGTACAACTCGTTGAGAATTCAAAATCGATAAAAAGGCATTATGAAAATTTTGACGGGGTTTTAATCGATGCTCCATGTAGTGGCTCCGGAGTTATAAGACGAAACCCCGATAGCAAATGGAAGTTGTCCGAAGAAGAGTTGCTCCGGCTAAAGACTCTCCAAGGTGAAATCTTAAAGAGCTACTCAAGGCTCGTCAGGCCCGGTGGACGCCTTGTTTATGCGACCTGTAGCCTCTTAGGGGAAGAAAATAGGGAGCAGGTGGATAGCTTTCTTAAAGAGAATTCAGAATTTTTAAAGGAAGGGGAGTCTCTTCTCACTCGACCTGATCATCTGAGCGAAGATGGGTTCTTTGCCCAAAAGCTTCGTCGCAAATAAAAAATCCGCCTGCATTTCTGCAGGCGGATCTAGAAAGACTAAAGACTAAGGAAGAGCTTAAAATTCTTTAGTGTAAGTTTACGCCCACACCCCATGAGATTCCGGGAGGAGCATAGGGCCCGTAATATGGGGGTGGAATGGGTGGGTAAGGTTGATAAATATAACCGCCACCTTGTGGGGGATAAGGAGGATAAACTCCAGCAACGGGTGAGTATCCACCAGCGACTCCACCGCAATTTTGACCGGGATAGCCCGCGACGCCGCCTTGATATGCACCGCCGTAGTTACCGTATCCGCCGCCATAGTTACTGTACCCGCCACCGTAATAGGGGGGCATTCCACCGGCAACTCCAACGCCGGCACCGCAGCCTGATTGTGCCATGCATGTCGCATATGTGGGAGTGTTGATATATTGTTGGCAATTGCCGTATCCGTTGACTCCAACGCCAACTTGGCAAACGCCGTTAACATAAGTTTGTCCTGCTGGACAACTCGTGTTGTTGTTGTTTCCGCCGCCACCGCATCCGATAAGATACGCGACAGCTAGAAATGTTCCTGTTAAAAGAACGAGTAATTTGATCTTCATATATTCCTTCCTTATTAGCTCTCCATCATGGCGCCCTCACAAACGGAGAACGACACTAGAGAGATTCTTTCCAGTTATTGGACATTTCAAAGTCCATGCCCGCCCTTTAAAAGCGGTTTGAAACCGTGCAACCTAAGTAAAACTGACTTGAACTGACTTAAATGCGATTTTCCCTCTAGAAAACCCAAAATTGTTTAGACACTGTGACAGATTTTGGCAGCTAGTTTTGCCTTAAAACTCTTATTGGACCTATAGGGAAGGAATGATTACTGCAAGGACTTGCCAATTACTTTGGAGTTAATAAATGAAAAGAAAAATTTTAATTTCCGTGATCTCTGCTCCCTTATTTTTAGTGTTGGGGGCTTGTAACCAACAGCAGAAATTAGGAACACCCTTCCCCCCCGAACCTAATGCCCCATTGATTGACACTACCGGAGATGTAAATTCTAAAATTACTCAAAGTACACCTGAGCCCACCCCTGAACCCACAGCGGTAGAGTCTATTGATCAATCTACACCTCCCACCACACCTCAACGGCCTGATCCAGAAGTCATGGCAGAAGCCCAACCCCAACTACAGCAGCAGATCTCTCCGCCAACGAAGCCTGCTCCTCAGAATCAGCCCACTCGCCCCCAAGTTAAGGGCAACCCCGAATTATCAAAAAAATGGAACCACAAGGGAGGTCCGCTAACTAAGGTTGAAATCCTGGCCCTTCTGAAATTTGGTGAAGGAGACCCAGTGGTTCAATCAATTATTGAAGATAGTGTTAAGGCCATTCATGGCACCACTGCAAGTGATCTTGTAAATTGGGTTCAGGTTTGTCCGAAGTTAGGCCTCCAAGGGGAATACCGTCCTGATTCCCAATATATTTTGGATCCGATTCATAATGATGAGTTACTAAATCCGTCACTTACACCTCAACACCTTGAGGACTTTAAAGAAAGTCTAGAGAAAGACAGTTCAGAAACATTTTCTACAGAAGTTCATGCCGATTATATCGATGCCTATTATTCAAAAAGAGAAAAGATTTGTTTACCCACTACCGATACATCTATTGAAGAAGTTTACCTCAGTCTCATTCATGAACTTGTCCACTTTTCAAGACTTAAACCAGATATCAACTTTCTCACATTCTTAGATCGTTACCCCGACAAAGATTCATACATTAAAACAAAGCTTTCCGAGCCCGGAGATGAAATTGAAGCTTTCAGGTTAATGTTTCACACTCAAATCAAACTTGATCAGGGTACTGCCGCTCTTCCGGCCCGGGTAAAAGGTTTATTCAATGAGCAAGGTGATCTGATTAACAAGGATAAACTGAGGGAGGTTTTGAATGGCTGGGGGTACTACAAGAGAATAGGGGATTTCTACAAAAAGAAACTTAAAGATATAAATCTTGACGTTCTCGACCTCAAATTAACTTTGATTAGTCTCACTCTTGAGCGAATTGGAAACCGTAGTCCCGTAGTTCACGATTCTTTCATACGGCTCAACAAAGAAACAGATGATCTTGAAGCGCTGACCACTCGAGTAAAAGAACGTATTGATAAAAAGGAATAAGCGAAGCTTTAAGCCGTTGCTTGAGAAGGTTGATCGTTCATATTTCTTTTGAGATCTTTAATGATGCGTTTGATTTCCCGTTTATTCTCAAGTGTGGAATCAATGAACATAAGACCCACACCTTTGGGATTAGCACTGTTTCTGATCACCTTCGCAGATGATTCAAATTTAAATTCCTTAAATTGGAGATCCATTGAAACAACATCTCCCGCATTTAGGGAAGCAGGGGAATCTAAAAAACACCCCGTGCTGCTCACATCCAAGAGTTGACTCACCACGGGTTGACCCGAAACAAGAATTGTTGCTTTCATGGCTACTTTGTGACGTGAGGGCGTTTCCCACCAGCGAATTTTCGGATTGAAATAAGGAGCAGTGATATGTTTTTGGAGAATAAAGATAACTCCAAGAGCCACGAGACTCACGTCAACTAAGTCCCAAAAATTGAGTGAGGCAGGGTTTTTTACGATGTGAAGAATATCTCCACCCAAAACTCCTAAGATGAAAATAAAGAAAAGAGCAAAACCCCAAGGTCTCACTCGCCAAACTCCAAAAGCGGCGACCAAACTCGCCGCACTGAGAACCCAAAGATCCATTATGATCGTCGTACTGATATGGATCCCATTTTTCTTTGTGGCGAAATAAACCAATCCGATTGCAGTGATCGGAACTAAAAGTAAAGACGCTGTCATCAGCTTAATAACCCATGGCTTTTGTTTCATTTGTGTTCCCCTCATGGCGGTATTACGCCTCTCTAATAAAGGTAAATGAAGTTTTGAAAACAGCAAAGTGTTTTAATTTTTACCCGACATTGGTCTAAGTGTCGGCCTAATGGTCGAGGCTTCCATCAGTTTTGATTCGGGCGACGTAGGAGTCAGGTATCACCCACATGGTTTCAAAACTCATATTTTCAATTATTGGCATAGCCATAGGCCTCGCCGCGTCAGGGAAATTGGTTTCGGCTATGAAGAGGATGGCCCTTGAGGCTTTCAATGCTCAAAGCCAGATGGTCAGCCTTGGAGCCTGAATAGGGCTTTATTGGGCGAGGACTCCCAGAGCCTTTAATGGCGTGAGGTAAAGAAAACGCCAACATACCAAAAAAAGTAAAAACGAGACCTGTTATCAATACCCATATCCATTCAAAAAACTCTACGAAAGCAAAGCTGTAACAAACAAGCCCAGCAGCAGAAAAGTTTGTATCGTGGTTTTCTTTTTGAAAAACAAATTATGAGTCTTTTTGACTGTTCAATTCCCGAAAATGACTTACCAAAAGAACTCTTATGGCTCGCGTGTGGGTCTGATTGTTGCAGCGATTTCAATGATGCAGCTTTGTGACACTCAACCATGGAGGAGCAAAATGAAAAAAATTATGAAAACACTAAGCGTCATCTCGCTTTCAACAGTTGTCTTTTCGTTGGCGGGAAACAGTTTCACGTTGGCCCAAAGCTCTCTTTCGGAGCAGGCTAATCAGAATTCCAAAGGAGATCAAATCTCTCAGGAAGGTATTGATAAAGAAGTAGCCCACCAATCAAAAACACGCCCCGTTGCAGAAGCGTTGGCGGCCATTGAAGAGACCCGCCTGGCTAAAGATTTTCTTACAAAAAACAATTCGCGGCAGGCAAAACAAGCCCTTGAGCGCGCACTAGGAAAAATTGATGTTCTTCTAGCCAACAACCCTACTGCTGGTTTGGTGCCAATTTCTATAGACGTTCGCATTGTTGATACTAAAATTGACGATGCCACACTGAAACGTATTACCGACGAGGTCAAAGCTCAAGTTCTTCTCGGTCGTTACCAACGAGCTAAGCTCTTATTAACGGACTTAGCCAGTGAGATGGAGATTGAGACAGTAAATCTTCCCCTAGCAACCTACCCATCTGCCATTCGTGCCGCTGCGGGATTAGTCGATAAAGAAAAACTTGCTGAGGCGAAAACTCTATTGTTGGCGGCTCTTCACAGTTTAGCCATTGTTGAGACGGCCATCCCGCTGCCGGTTATACGTGCCCAAGCCATCGTCGATGAAGTGGCTCTTCAAACAAAAGAAAATAAAATTGATAAAAGTCAGGCCGTTCAACTCTTAACTGAGGCTGATCAACAGCTGACATGGGCCGATAAGCTGGGTTACGGATCTGCTAATGAGGATTTCAAGAGTCTTCATGCCTCAATTAAACAACTTAAGGAAAAGTTTAATAGTAATGGTGAACCCAAAGGCCTCCTCGCAGAAGTGAAAAATGAACTGGAGTTATTAAGGCAGAAAATCGTGTCGAAATTATAAAGGAGTCAATAATGAGAACAGATACAGAAATTCAAGCAGATGTCATGAAAGAAGTCCAATGGGATCCGAGTGTAACCGCCACCCACATTGGAGCATCGGTTGTCGATGGCGTTGTAACACTTACAGGATATGTTCCCAGCTATGCTGAAAAATGGGCTGCAGAAAAGGCGGCGGAAAGAGTTGCTGGGGTCAAAGCTGTGGCCGATGAATTAGAAGTGAGGCTACCTGAAGAATCCCGTCGCGATGACGTTGCCATCGCTCGAGCCGCTGCGGAGGCCCTTGAGTGGAGCGTTATGGTTCCCGACGGAGTTAAAGTCATTGTGGAAAATGGGTGGGCGACGCTTAAGGGCGAGGTGGACTGGGAGTTTCAAAAGAAACAGGCGGAAAAAATCGTTCGAAACTTAACGGGAGTTGTTGGAGTCATTAACGAAATTGCACTAAAAAGTAAAATTCAGCCTAGCGACGTAAAAAAGAAAATCGAAGAAGCCCTAAAACGAGCAGCAGCTGAGCAAGCTAACCACATAGATGTGAAAGTAGAAGGTAAAAAGGTGATCCTTAAAGGAACTGTACGATCGTTTGAAGAGTATTGGGCTGCGAAAAATGCAGCTTGGTCAGCTCCCGGCGTAACCGAAGTCGAAGCCGATATCGATGTGGCGGCTTAAATCTGCTCCACCTTACTTGGTTTTTCTTGGGGAGGAAGGGAGCTGTGACTATGGCCGTACTGTTGACCTACGCCAAAACTCGATTAAATAAAATTTTTGAAATCAAAACTGCAGTTGCTGCGGAGAATCCAAGAGGATGGCCCTTGAGGCCTTCAATGCTCAAAGTCAGATGGTCAGCCTTGGGGCCTGGAATAGGGCCTTATTAGGCGAGAACACCCCAAAACCGCCTCAGCGACACCATGTACGCTAAAAGATACTTGCTTATTATGTACCTTATAGAGTACACTGGTTTTAGCTGAAACAGCATGGCCCGCCATCAAAGAAGATAGAGGCGCGTTTTTTCAAAACTGAGGGCGGTAAAGAGCCCGTAAGGGATTTATTAAAGTCTCTGGGCCGCCCCGCTAAGACTATTATTGGTGAGGACATTGCCTTTGTCGAAACCAATTGGAGGGTGGATAAGCCCTATGTTGATAAACTCAGGTCGGGCCACGGTGAATTTGAAAAGACGGTTTACGAAGTTCGCCACACTGTTGAGAGAAAAGAGTATCGAACTCTGTTCTTTGTTTATGAGAATTTGATGGTTCTGGTTCACCTTTTCCAAAAGACATCTCAGAAAACACCTAAACACGAACTGGATTTAGCTTGGAAGCGAATGAAGCAATTTATTAAGGAAGCAAGGAGATCGTAAATGAAAAATAAGCACCTTGGTTCGGCATTTGATGATTTTTTAAAGGAAGAAGGCCTTGAGGAAGAAGTCTCGGCCCGCAACGCCAAGAGAACTTTCGTTCATGAGCTGGAAAAACAAATAAAGCGGCTCCACAAGAACAAAAATAGCTTTAGAAAGGTCTTTAAGAGTCCTAGCACCACAGAGCGGGTTTTTAGCGACCATACGGGTGTTTCATTGGACACGCTCTCAAAGGCCGCCGACATCGTTGACTGTAATTTGCAAATAAGCCTGGTTCCCCGGCATAAAGCAAAAAAGACCGGGACTGATTAATTTTTTTCGCCGGTCATCAAAGACCTTAGAAAGCGATCAGCCGCAGAGAATTTCTAAAATCGGGTCGCACGTTCTAAGATGGACGGCAAGCGCCTCAACCTCTAGTGTCATCAAGGCACCATTTTTACATGCCGACAACACAGCGGACAGCAAAGTTCCACTTGCTGCCACGATCGTAGGGGTAGGGGGCGACATAACCGAGGTTGCTGAAGTAGTAAGCGTACTTGGAACCCTTTGGATCGATCGACGACGACCAAAACGAGTGGTTCGAAAGACCTGGAAGAAGATCTGTTTTGCCATCAGCTAAAAACGGGCTATAGCGCTGAGCGGTGCCTTCACCTAAATATTTGGCAAGCTGCTCAAATTCTTCCTTTGTAGGAAGTCTTGCGCGACGTGCCCTGCAATATTTAAGAGCATCGTAATGGTTCAAAGTATTATTTGGGGAGACCGTGACAATACTACCCCAGATAATGCCAGAGGGATCGCTGTAGGCTTCTCCAAGATCGGGATTTGATGTATCACGGGTAAAAACAGCTCCTGTATTTGAAACCCTCTGGTCACCTGTATTCATTTGTGCCTGCTTAACCAATTCTATGCGAGAGACGGGAGACCCATTCTTTCCATCATAATACTCAAGTAGACTAAGAGTCCATCTGAATTAAAACGATAAACTTCTCTAGGCCCGGATTGTTTATACCAAACAAATGTTGGAACAGGATCAAAGTGGGTGCGCACCAAATCACCCTTTACCCACTTGTAACTTACATGGCTATCGACCGTAGCCCCATCTGCACCATTATAGTATTCGACCCAAACAGGATAATTATGAACCTTTCCATCAATACTTATGTCATGTACATTTCCAAATGAATTAAAAGTCATTGATTCGCAACCATATTGCTCAATCGTTATTGAATGGCGTACATCGGGAGGATCTCCTACTGCTACATACTTGCCGCTTATCCCCTTCGGACAATCGGTTTGAGCCCATGCTGACAAGGGCAATAAAGCGCACAAAATAAATAGAAATTTCATAAAATCTCCTATTCGCATCGGTGGAATCAAGAGCATAATGCGCGCCAGGGGACGTGGTGCCTATATTTTCATTCTCATGGATTTTTAAGGCACTTTTCGTTAAAAAGTACTGTTATTTAAACGACGAAGTGCCCGTGAGGGGCACTTCAACGATCCTAGCTAAATTTACGTCGCCACGCCTAGCGGCTGACGCACTGAACAGCAAATTTGTTGACATCGGAATTGTCGTAGCGGATGTAACCGAAGTAGCCGTCAAATGAGGCGACGGTGCGAGAAAAGTCTGGACCGATCGACGACGACCAAAACGAACAACTCGAAAGGCATGGAAAAAAATCTGTTCTACCATCAGCTAAATAGGGACTGTAACCGTCAGGTTTAGAGGTATCTGCACCCAAATATTTTGCAAGTTGCTCATACTCTTCTCTTGTGGGAAGCCTTGCACCGAGAGCTTTACAATATTTATCAGCGTCAGATTGGTTCAGGATGTTCCAGTAACCTTCTGGAGTCTTAAACGCTGTTTTCCAGATAAGACCTGAAGGATCACGATAAGCTTCTCCAAGGGCGAGATTGGATGTGTCAGGTGTGAAAACAGCTCCGGTAATGGAAACCCTTTGACCACTTGCTCTTGCTAATTCTTGGATATTGGCTTTTGCCTGCTTGATCGCATCTTGGCACTCAGAAATTGAATTACACACCTGGCTTGCAGAGGCTCCGGGCTCAAATGCAAATGCGCCAAAAATAAAAAGAAAAACTGGCAATATACGGTTCAACATAGGGTTTCCTTTCATAAAATTGACCCACTTGTTTTCAAGGCAAGAGCCATGCCGAATGATATACCTCGAAGGGAGGGAGCTATTCGAACTGGCTACCAGGGAAACTGAAAATTAGTCCCCATTATCTATAAGACGAGTTTCCATTTCGTCTACAAGCTTAGGAAATTTAGGGTTAGGCTTTTCGGGAGAAGGTTTGTTATTGGCTAAACCAAGGAGACGCTCACAGACTGCCAGCTTAGCGTGAAAACTAGCATACTCTTGGGGCCCAATTGAACTGCCTAATCCTCCGCCCCCGTTCCAAAAATAATAAAAACTAGCCAGATTTTGGCCCAAACGTGTTGTTGCTGCCCAAGGAGCATATCTTCCGTATTGTCCATAATCTCTGAATTGGCGTTTAGCAAGTGCTTGCTCGAGCCGTGAATCAATTTGTACAAGCCAAAATGGGATCTTAATAGGGGATTGGATTTTTAACTCAATTTCCTTAGAAGCTTCAACGGGGTCCTTGCTATATATCGGACTAATTCGCCATTTCAATTCGTTTCCACCCAGAGAGACTCGAAAATTCCAGGAGGCTGAGTACCATCTTTCTTCGGCACCGAACCCAATTGCTACCACACGGATGTTAACCTTCAGATTTTCATAGTATTGTTTAATATAATTGCAAAGGGTAAAAAGGGAGATTCGCGTATCAACAAAGTCAACGATTACTAGAGATTTCCCCTTGAGGTCTTCTGGGGTAGGAAGAAATTTTTGGAAATGTTCGCTTAGCAATTTAAGGTCATTATAGTTATCATTATATTGGGAGATTCTCGTAATAGGCATTCCGCGCACTTCATAGCCTAACGCTGTTAAAATTGCCGAGATCGGGGCTGGCGAATTACCAGGACCTAGAAAAATTGTTTTAGACGGATCCACGACCTTTAATATGTTGGTGGTTACGCCCAGGAAAGCTTTATAATCATGATCGCTAAGAATGGCCGCCTGAGCTTCAGACATAATTAACGCATAGACAGTTAACCCGATAAGAAGTTTAAATTTCCATTGAAAAGATTGGAAATTCTTTTTGATCGTGAAATCTTTTCCCATCTTAAGTCTCCATCTTAAGTCCATCTAAATCAAACCTGACCAGATAGAGCAATTTCATAATTCTTAGTAGGTATTATTACTTGGCAGCCCTTTAAGCACTTCTGCCGTAATCTCTATGGCCTTCTTGTAATCCTTTTCAGAATTAAAAACGACAGCCGAGGTATCTGCACTGTGCGTAGATAAAAGTCCTTTGACAGATCCTTTTCTCCACTGACGCGCAGGATTCAGGGAATCAATAGTTTTATTCACCAGAACAACAAGTCCAGTGGGAATTGCAATCGTTACAACGGCAGCCCCTGTGCTCATTCCACCGGCTGCAGCTCCTGCGCCAGAAAACGCAGCCCCAACGGGTACAGAGAAAATAAGACCAGCAATAATGACAGCAGCCTCACCCGTTCCTAGGATAACCGAGCCTACTTTATTTGAGACACCGCTTAAAGAAGCTAAATCTTCTTGAGTATAGCCACGTGGGTTACCAAGACCTGAACAGGAAATAGATTCATTTGGATTCTCTTTACAACCTTCAAGGGTAATGCGGCCAGTGCCCAATCTGGCAAAACGGATTGCACCGCCACGTCCCTGAGCATGCGAGAAAGAACTAAGCAAAATAGACAGACTTAAAATACTTATGATTTTTATTTTCAGACTAAATTCATGAGTCATACGCACTCCTTTTAAAGTTCGTGAATGGTGACATGCACCAAACTAATTATTCTGCGCATTTCAACGCAATTGTTGGATAAACATTATGTCCAGTGTATTGGCGTTGGACGTAGACAATATTATTTAAATCCCCTTTAGGGATTAAAATGTAGGTCATAGGTATATCGCCGTCATTAGGGACAGATATGGATTTAGGTATCCCAAGATTAAATTTAATATAATTCTGAAATTTTGGATTTCGGGCCTTATCGAATTTGCCCGCAATTGGCTCTGTAATATCAAAAGATCCGGCGTTCTCGTTATTATGGTTAGTGACCCTTATCACCAATTTCACCTTCAACATTGTGTATTCCCCGTTCACACTCTCGTCACTCAGCATTACGGCGTTAAGTTGAGCGCGCACTGATACAGAAGAAGGATCATACTCGTCATAGGCAGTTTTGGAATTATAAAGACCTTTGCAGTTGTACACAATTTCATCAGCGTTGGCCAAAAAACCCATAGCTGTTAGCGTACTTAAAAATAATGAAAAGATTAAAAATATTCTCATACCAAGATCCTCCAAAATTAATTATGGCGCGTACATTCCTCATAAACAGATATAGTTTTTTTTATTTCAAGATCATCTACGACATTTTTATGTGGATCATTTCCTGCCGCAATCAATCTCCAAATGAAAACAGCGCACCCTTTTGTCTGTCCCAAGGAGAGACCTTGATTAACTGCAAAATCACTGTGATAAACGCGAGTCTGCCCATTATAATTTCCACCAACGACGTTGAAATATACTTCAAAGGGTCCAGTGATTAATTTCCCATCTATGGTTAGATTAACGTTTTGAGGTGGACGATGATCCATTGGGAACTCCAAATGAGAGGTGTCATGTTCTGTTATAGCCGGGTGTTCACTGTATAAATTGAAGTCAGGTAGACCCTGAATATACTCTGTTTTTTCTATGGTGATTTCGTTTGCTCTTCCAGTTCCACGTGGCTCCGAAGCGATCGGTACACACGTGTATCGTAGGGACTCAGCTTCAGCAGTAATGGAAACCAGTGCTATAAATAACAGAATTATAAAAAACTTCATACACAACCTCGTTTAGAGCAAGTTGCAAATTCATCCCAATTAACAGCGCAACCCTCAACAGGAATACGAAGAGCATTTAATTTCGTAAAACAAATGGCTCCGCCTCTTCCCTGAGCCAACGCAAGAGAGTAAGCAAAATCAGAGAGAATGACAAAAATAACAATTTTTCTCATAAATAACCCTTAATAAGTTTCATCCATGTCAACACCAAAACTGGCGCCGTCAGCTAAACAGATAACTCCAAAAGAGGAATAAGGTGTTTTAGTTGTCACGGAAACACTGGCAGGGGTTTTCTGAATTTTACCAACAAATTCTTTGGTCATCTCGTTGTAGTGGTCAAGAAACAAAGTCAATTCTGCATTCCCAGACTCAGTGGCCCATGTTATTGAAGAGTACATAGAACCCAATTCTCCGGGAAAAAGATAGTCGTGATCATGTCGATGGGGCACAAATACAGCGTTTGAATTATACTTTGAGGTGCCAAGGGCAGCATCTTCAAAACGAAGAAGATTTTGCGATTGGAAAATATTATTGGGGCGACCACCGCCATTTAACCGGTCAACACTGAACTTAGAGCCTATTGTAACTGGCCAGCGCAGAGCATTCATGCCTTGGCTCGTAACATAGCAGCCCAGATGTTTCGGTACTTCTAAAAGAGTGCGAAAAGCGGTGTTCCTGTCCTGTTGAGTATAAGAATCTCCCTCTTTTTGCCTAAGATAATTGCAATAAAACACTCGCTTAAAATCTCTTGGCATACTTCTGAAGTCATGGTCAGAAATGTCGTACATAAATTTAAGAGATTCTCCACCAGAATCGGAGCTGCAATCATAAAGTTGTTTTTTTGCGGTGAACCAGGCTGGGATCTCGGGAGTGAAAGTGTAGCTTTGGGCCTGAATCCTATTAATAATGGTTGTGAAAAGAGGCAAATCTTCTTGAACAAGATTTCCTACCATTTGTCTTATGGGTGCCGTGGATTCTCCTGGCTGATTTCTGAAGCTAATCATTGATTCGTGAAGCTCAAAGAGACCTCGCTCAAGAAAACTCATTTTTGATACAAGAACCTGATCCGTTAACACACGATGCTTTGGAATATCTTGGATAGCAATTTGTTGTTTTATGCACCCAGGTTGTAACGTTGACGTATCAAAATGATCGTCGTTGAGCAACGGCAGAGGTTTATTGGTGTAATCAAATTCAATTGCGCCGCGAGTATGAGAAAGCATCCAAGCCAAGGAAACCTTTTCCTCTCCACCGTTGGGATTTGTGAATATTTTCTGAGGATACTTTTCTTCAATAACCTGTGTTATTGCCGAAAGAACTTGAGCCGGGTCCGCACTTTTAAGGGCTTGTAACTTTGGATTAGAAAGAATTGAGTAGGTATCGGCTAAATAAACACGATCATGACATATTACACCCAAACCTCCGCCGCCCTCTTTACCAGCTAATGCCTGTAAGGATATAAGCCAACAAAGAAAAGTCAGTACCAGTAAAAACTTCATTTAGTCCTCCGACCTTGTCACGGGATAGAGCGAAATCCCCAAATGATAAACTTGACTCGGGTTCTTATTGCGTTCGAAAAATAAACATAATTCCCGTCTAAATTTTCTTATCCTTTTTTTTGCTTCAATTAAATCTTCAGGGTTTACAGCCATTGTCATAGATGTGTGGCTACGAATATCTGTGGGTAGCTCTTCAAGAGCTTTGATTGACATTTCTAAAATCTGTCTTTGCAGCTTTCTGGAAGCCAGGCTAGTTAGGTCATCGGTAATATTTGTTGCAAGGCCCTTAGAAGTTGTATCAACCCACTGACCATTCTCTTTAATGTCAAGAAGACCTAGTCTCTGCAAACGTTCGATCGCAATCTGCACTTCAGTTTTTGATATGCCTAAAGTTTTTGAGATGTACTGAAAGTCGGGTTTAAAATCTCTAACACGAATAAGCTCCAAAATAGCATAATGGTACCAATCTGAAACGATAGCGTAGGTATCTAAAGTAATTTGTTGAAAATCGGATTGCGAGGGTGCTTCCAAATTGGCAAAACTTTTGATTTCATCAAGCTTCATTCCAAGAGCGAGGCCAAGCCTTTTTTTCATTTTCGGAGTGAGAGGGCGCCTACCTCTGAGAATAGCTGACAAAGGTGAAGCATCTACCCCTAAAGCCTTTGCAAAGGCTCTGAGTGAGTAGCTTGGATTTTTTCGACAACGCTCTACAAAAGCCTGCTGAAGAACAAGTCTAAAATCGGCGCCTGATGAGGTGTTGCGGTTTGTTGTTTTTTCCATCGGCGCAAGAATAATGCATTGCGCTTCAAATCCAAAGACATTTTGTCACAAAGCGTGACAATCTAGTTTTGTCACATGTAAAAATTTTCAAAGATGTTCAAATGTTAATCAGGGCGACACCTTGCTTACTGTTTTTAGGCCTGTCTCCCAACAAATGCGACTTGATGGGCTGGCGGAACCTGACCAAAGCGTCGAAAAAGCGATGGATCAATAAGGCAGAGCAGAGCTATGAAAAATTTTGCTGAAAATCTAAAACTCAGAGGCGCTGGACAAGTCGCTCAATGCTTACTGCAAAACCGGCCAACTTTTTTTGGTGATTTTCGAGGGTGCTTTTTCAATAAGACACATTAGAGCTGATTTTTTTCTGCCTCGAAAAACGAAGGAACTTTACAAAAGTTCACTGAGAGTTGAGAAGTCTCGACTCGAAAAATTTCTGGAAATCGTTTTTATTCAAGCTGGTTTAGCTTTTCTCGAAATGCCTTCAGTGACCGGAAAAGAAAACTCTCTGGGAAAATTTTTGTCCTAGCCCCGTAATGAGGAGCTGAGAGGCCCCGGACGGCCTTGAACCTAAAGGGTGGGGTTTTAGACATTTGGCCTAAAAACCGTGATTTAGTCGATTTGGGACACTTATTTCCTCTTTAACGCGAATTTCTGAAATAAGGGGATAACCTTAGAACTGACTTGAGCCTCTGGAAAATGCCATTCGTTGTATCTATTGTAGCTGTTTCTAATACTCGTTCAAGAAGCTCACATAAAGGACCACAACATAGAGCCTCAATAAAATCTTCTTTTTTAAAGGGACTGGGTCCAATGTTTTGAGATTTTGGCTCTCTAGGCATATATCACCTTGTACTAACTAGACTTAGGTATGTCAAGTCATATATATATGTTATTACATAGGTATTATTAAGAATATGCCAAGGCTTAAGATGGGCTGTGGCTAAAATTTGTCTGGCAAAAGTGCTAAAAGAGAAGAAGATTACAAAGTACCGATTCGCTAAACTTATCGGTTCGGAATACTCCAATATTGTTCCTTACTTTAAGCCCAACAGTGATCCCAGGCTCAGTACCGTTTCAAAGTGGGCTAAGGCTCTTAAAGTAAGCGTCAGGGACCTTATAGACGATTAAAGGCCATGCTCAACAAAGCCCACTCAACTATACAGGGGAATAAACCGCCATTCTCGTCCCCCTGGAGGATCAAAAAGGCGTGCATTCATGGTTTTGAGCCAAAAGTCGATTCTCGCCTCTAAGCCGTTTTTGAGGAAATTTAACTCTCGGTAAGGATTAGTCATTAGGGCATGATTCAAAATTATTTTAGAATTCTCCCTCGAGGAATGTAGTGGATTTTGGAGTTTTTCAAAAGTCAGGGACCTATAAATTTTTTGTAAAGTACTGTGCATTTTAATCCAAACTTTGCTATCACAAGACAAGCCTTCATGAAAAAAGGGATCAAAAAAGTGCTAAAAATGTTGGCCGTGATTTCAGTAACCATTAATCGGGCCGTCTATCGTCTCTACATTTTAGGTTTTCGGCGATTTTTTTCGTAGCTGACTTTGACTTGACTGCATGCCGCCTTTTAACCACCAGGCCATCTTCTGCCAGCTTATCAAGCACCTTTTGCAGGGACGGGGCCCCAGAAAAAATTTTTAAGAGTGTCGAACCACTCGGCTATGGCTCTTTGGTTGCGTCCTCGAACGTCTAAAGGCATTTTCGATCGTACCAGCGATAAAAATGACGACAAAAAAAACTAATCCATAAATTCCAACTGCATTTAGATAAGACATTTATTACTCCTATTCGATTCGTCGGTATTCTGCAATCACGCCAAGTATGAAAAGCCCAAAGCTGATTGCAAAAACGTTTTCAGCATAATCAAGGCTGATTTCCGAGCTTTTTGCGATCTTCTCTAAAAAACCAAAGACCAAAATTAAAACTGCGGCCTCTCGAAGAAAATCACTGCCCATTTCCCAGATGCTACGGCGATGTTGCATGAGCCCTCACAGTTGATTCTAAAATTATAATACAAATACAATGAGTTAGGTCAATTATTATTGTCTGCTGTCTAACATGCTGAAATTTAGTCTTATTTTCTAAATTACCATGGTTGTGGCGTAACCCGTTTAGTCCATATGGTTTTTAGCCACGCGAAGTCCGTGTCTTTCATTTCAACTTAAGCACAGTGATCAGTAGGGCCGCAGCAAAGCAATTTAAGTCTACCCCTGAATCCTGAATAAATTCTAGATATGTCCAATAAATAGACGTACTGTGGTTGGAATAGTGAGTGGAGCTGTCTCAATGCCTAATCCGGATCCCAAACGATATGGTGGTTACAAAATAATATATGCTGGACTCGGTAATAATACTGATTACCTTAAGCTTGATCAGCTTTTGCGATGCAATGAAGCGCTTGCTCAACTAAAAGTAATGGCCCCTTAAGAGGTTGTAGATTTATTTATGTTTATTAAAAATCTTTTGTTGGTCTTTGCAGTCAGTTTTTCATCCTCTATTCTGGTTGCTGACTGTGCCAATACACTTGCCACTCTCGCGTTACAAACCGAGACTCGAAATCATTTAGTTAACTCAGGATATGATCCCGGCGTGGCAGCTCGAATAGTCGCACATGCCGATCAAAAGATTATCAATCAAATTGTCAGTTCGGATTATCTGATCCCCGCATATATTTTTCTCGCCATTTTTTAACGATCTCAATGTAGTTCTGGGTTGAAGCCTCGGAATCCTTTGGCCGGAAACTCAAGGGAGAATAATCGCTCCGGCCAGGTGTCGCCAAAGGTGAAGATCGTCGGCGCTAATGGTAGTAGAAAATCATGATCAAATCATAGTGGGAACTCGAATTACCAGTCGTAAAAGCAAATTGGATAAGGCCAAGCTCGCCCTCTCCAAAGCCAGTTTGTCTGCCACGATCTAGGCTCATATACCGAGCTCATTTTTTCCCTCAAATATTTGGTTTTAGATTACCAACAACTTTATTAAGGAATTCTTTTAATTTTGTTACAACCCAAGATGCCTCATCCCTAGGATCAGGCCCCATATTAGGTTCATCAAAAAGATATTCAAGGTCTATAAGGTATGGCTTCCCGCTATCAGTAATTAAAAATTGTAAATCCGGTGCTGACCGAATTCCAATTTTATGTAGAAGTTGCCCGGTATTTTGTATCTCCAGTATTGTCTGGTCAGTTGCATGGAGGCCTAAAAGTTTCTCGGGTCTAAACCCCTTTCGTTTGACGAGGATTCCATATACTCGCTCCAGCACAATTAAATCATTGCCTTCTGCATCTTGAGTTACTCCAAGGAATTGAGGACATAAACCAAGTTTATTCAACAATATATATAAACGAGCCTCTTGAAGCAGATCTGTTTTCGCTATCCCTCCGATAGCAACTATTTCTCTGCCCTTCATTTTCCCGGAGTACACATATGTCAACAAAGGTGAAGTATACGGATCGCTAATTTTTTTAAGAGTCAATTTAGTTGGGTCAATGTTGGGAAAATCCGATCTTGAACGTAGGTTCTGAATTTGAGATCTTATTTTCCGAAACTCCAAAGATTCTGGAGCCAAATTATCCATTCCTAACAAAGAGTTGGGTCTCAAGAGTTTTGCTATGAGTTTCGAACAAAAAGATTCGGCCTTAGCAACGCCCCCGATAATGCTAGCCGACGCCAGTATTAGGCAGATACAAGAAATGGCAGACAGTTGTTTAAAACTTACACAACGGTAAAGCCTCGATAAGAGATGAGGTATTGATCGCTTCATAAAATATGTACAATGCAATGCCAGGGCCCGGACCTTGAGAAAATTGGCTTCAAAACCTCTGGTCTATTGATGAACAGCTTTTATACAAATCTGAAAATTCTACCCATGGTATTTTTTTCTTTCAAATGTTACCTTTCCTGTACTTTGGAGGCTATCTATGATGCTCAATTCAAAATCGATTTTTTTGGAATTCTCTATGATTTTAGCTTTGGGGACACTCGTTACCCCGGCCCGCGCAGATGGCATCTTCGTAGGACCAGAAAAATATAAGAAATCCGGCCACATATGGTTCGACGTTAAGGCCATCGATTGCGACTTCGGGGCTGGCGAATTGGATTTTCATAATCTATCACAGGAGTGCCACAAAATTTCCAATGTGACCATCACTCCCGAATATCAGTTTGATTTGAATTATTGGGGAACACGGACCGCCCCAGATCAGGATTACTCAAAGCCCGTTAGCTCAAGTGAAGTTATTTTACCTACCTACTTTAAAGATGGTCGCAAGAAGACCTCAGTATTGAGGGGCTTTACAGTGGATGCTGGTACCCTTGGGTCGGATACAGAGGTTATTGGCAAAGAGGAATCTCTATTCCACAACGGTCGTACGGTCACCCAATTCTATGCGATCAAGTTTAAAGATCAACCAAGTATTATTATTCACAGAAGCCTTGAGAATTGATCACGCGATTATAAGTGACCATATGACTCTCGGTTTTGAAAGATTTAGAATGAGAATCTGCTTCAAGTTGGAAAAGAAGGTAAAACATATGTTTCGCATAGAAAAAATTGTTTTTACCCTAGTCGTAGCTATGAATTCCATTTCGTTCGGACAGGACCAAGCCTCTGACTATTTAATAGCACAAAATCTTTATGAGGTTTCTTGCGCTTCGATGGGCGCCCCTGGAGACATTCTGGTCGACTGTCAAAACGCGGGAGCTGATTTTTTGAGGATGAACCAGTTGCCCCATTTTAATATACTCTGGAAGATCGATGGCTCTGGAGTATCAAGAAGCTATCTCATTGAGATTACAGTCGCATAAATTCTGTGGCTATGATCTGACCTTTGAAAAAACCGGAAACGTCGTAGAAGTTAGCAGATATGGTGGAGTTTGTGCAGGGATCAATGTTCTCTTTCATATTGATTTCCAAGACGACGAAACTCAAATAAAATGTACAAGTATGCAAGCCGGATTCACGGTGCCGCATTTCTGCGGGAGTTATTGGTGGGGTGGATGGAGGTGGAGTCGCAATCATGTACCTGAGGAAGCGGGTTTTAAAACTAGCATAAAATCTGTGAACGCAACCGATTTCATTGCGGCAACTAAAGCGATTGCTAAAATAATTAAACAATCCGAAGGGCCATCAAGATTTTTGACTGAATCTGAAAGGGTTCAATATAATGAAGTCATTTCAATCATTCGAAAGGAGTTAGATTTAAAATAACTAAGAGTTAAAGCTTTTCCCTTTAGCCTGACCAAAACTCTGGAATGCTGACTAAAATTTCTTTCGAAATCTGCTTTAGAGGTGAGAAGGGGAAAAATTCGCCATTCCCAAATCTCTCACTCTGATGACCGGCGTCGACTTTCTAATTTCGCGGTGCTCTTAGATGATACCGAAGGTCTGCTTTTCTAGCCAGAGGTCTCCTCCACCAAAATCTCAAGCGCTCGCGTTAAGGGCCTTTCGATATTTAAAAAATGTTCGTCGTTTTAGACCCGTAGTCTCTTCAAATTGTTGAACCTGGTTTTTTACAGATATATTTAGTTTCGCTAAGTTTTTTACCACTTTCTTGGGATCTTTTGGTGCCGCCTTTAACATCTCGCTTAAATCTTCCTGCCAATCATCCGGGTTATGCTCAGCAAGTTCATAGCCCTTTCGCAATGTGCGATAGCTAATTTGGTTTAAGTTTTGCTCAGCCAATCTCGAACAAAGAAAGTGGCAAACATCAGCGATTTTACTTTGGTTTTCAAATCTGGTTGAGTCCTTCGCTGCTTCTCTTAGTAAATCTTTGGCATCGTCTACACTGATATCAATTCCCCTCTCGTAACTTCGTGATTTTACGGCCTCTACCGAAGCTTATTTCATACTATCGAAGTGGGGCCGCAAAAAGAGAATGGGCACAGGGATCTTAGGTTCATTTTAAGGGAAAATAATGAGCTTTTGGATGGGGTCACCAAATCTAGCAACGCGGAGGACGTTTCCTGCACGCCGCTGGAATTGGTGGACCATAGCGTCCACATATCGAAATTTCTTTATGAGTCATCCAGATTATAACGTCAATGTTCTTCAGGACTTACAGACAGCCTGATTTTTCGTGGGAACAATTTTAGTGCGGGAACAATCTTGGGAACAAAAGCGGGAACAAAAAAGGGAATGCCTTCCTGTAGAAAAAATAAATTACTCAACTTTAGATGTTCTCTTGAGCGCCATTTAATATGTTCTCGGATAGCGCTTGTCCGGCCCACCGGACAAAAATATAGTAGTTTCATATGTTTAACATACTAAAGTTATGTGTTATATTAGGTAAGTATTGATGGAGGACTTTGTGAAAGATTCTAAATACCCAATGAAAGAAGGCGATTTTATAAGAAGTCGCGATAGCTTTACAAAACTTCGAAAGCAAAAACCTTCTAAAGAAGAAATGGCTAATATTCATAAGAAAAAATCAGATGTGACCCCAGCTAAAAAGATAGCAAAAGACCAAGAAACCGATCTCTAGATGGCAAAAGTTATCCTAAGCGAAGACCTTGACGAATTCTTATCAAGAGACATCACATCAAAAAGCGGTTGCTTTGTTGACACAAACCTTTTGTTTGCAGCTGACTATGATCTCCATGACTTCAATACAGAAGCTGTGGAAATCGGTGAGGCTCTTATAAAATATCAAATTCCTATTTTTTCAAATTCGGTTATCAGATCAGAACTTTTGGAACTCAAACGAAGAGTTTTTATTACCGAGGGCTTAATGGACTACTATAATGCCTACGGAGGTGAAGTTCCTGAGAGACTTCAAAGTAAACTTGCATCACTCTACACGAAATTAAGAAGAAACGAAAATACAGGACGACATTCCTTCCTTACTGACAGAGAAATCAAAGTTTTTAGAAATCTCTTTAAAGAAACATTATCCGGGGACGCATGGCTTGAGTTCTGCAAAGTCTTTCTAAGAAATAAATTAAGCCAAGAATGGAGCGGACCTATTTCTGCTCAAGGAATTATCTATGTAGAATCGACCAACTCAATTCTTGAACAACCCCTCAAGTGGTCGAACCTTACAGTGCTAATGGAAACTTATGGCATTGGGTGCTCTGATGCTATGATTTTAAATTTTTTCCTGGCTTCTAAATGTCAACTCATTGTAACAGCCGATAGTGACGTCGCTTATTGTATGTCCCATTTAAAAACTGAAAAGTATTGTGTTGTTCCCTCAGGACTGCAGTATTGAATTGTAAGAGTAATTCTCGTAGGAGAAAAGGATTAGGGCAACCCTAGTCCCTCATTAATTTCAGAAATATGCCTGTTGATGTAACTGATAAAATCTTTTCTTTCTCGGGGGTTCAGCTCTTTGAGTTGTGAATCGTATAGGGCGGCCTCGTAATAAAGACGAGCCTCCGGGAGGCGGCTCATCTCATAATAAACGTTTGCAATATTCAATTTTGGGGCCGCACTCAAATTCGGATTAAGCGCAGCCTTTCTATCCATGTCAAGATACAGTTCTAAGGATTTCTCAAAATCATTGATGTTAAAATAATAAGCTGCTTCTTCAAACTCCCGGTCGTCTGGGTTATCTTCAGTGAGATTGATTGCCGAGTCGTCTTGATAGCTTGAGCAAAAATTCTTTTTCACCGGACTAAAACTTTGAGAAGAAAGGGCTTCCATGGATACCAATAAAGATGAAATTATAATTTTACTACTTTGATTTCTTAAATAAGTCCGTAACTTTTTTAGCATAGTTTTCCCCAGCTTCGTCCCACGAATGATAATTTTTGATCGCATTAAAAATATTTTTATCAGCACGCCCTGGAATCTTTGAGTATTTATAAAACAAACATCGGGTCCCTATAGCTACATTTAAAAGTGGATCGAAAATTTCCTCTTTTGAAATCCTGATCTTGTTTGACGTAACTTCACGATAACCTTTGTTATCTGGACCGCCGGATAAAATTCTTCTCATCTGATCAGTGACTTGCATCAATCCCGAAGCCGAACTTCCTTTTACTTTCGATTTGACGTTAGGATTAAATCGAGATTCTACGGCAATGAGAGCTTTAAATAGTAATGGATCAGCATCTGGAAAATTTAGTCCCTGATCCTTCCAGTAATCCATCCAAAATTGAATGACTGGGTCTATCTCTGAATTGGCTGGAAATCCATTGATCGCACCCAGTTTTGAATATTTGTTTTTAGAGTTCCAAAAAAGATAAAAGATATTTTCAGGCCAAAGAATTTCCCCACCTTTTCCGGGATTCTTACAAAGGTGTGTTTCAACCCAAGAAATTGTTCCTGAATGATTTCGACGCTCATATCCCCTGACAATATGTTCACCGGGCGGACACATTTCAGAAGGTTTGGGTTTTCGTAGTTTCATAGCTACTTACTTTATTGCTTTTAAGATCGACTATCAACGGGGTACCAAAAATTATTAAACACCCTCTAATCCATAATCAAATCCAAGAAGTAAAACCTAGTATAATGACTAGTTTATTATATAATATGTATAATTTATTTTACATAATGCATATTATATCCTACTATTAATTATAAGAGGTGATTTGTGAAGACTAAAACGCAGCTTAGAATTGAGAGTCGAGTTCATGTTTTGCGAGCTGAAAAACGTATCTCTCAGCAAGAACTTGGAGAGGCCATTGATGTCACAAGAGCAACGATCAATGCAATCGAGGGGGGCGACTATAACCCTTCCCTAGAATTGGCTTTCAGAATCGCACGTTATTTTAATGTACCCCTAGAAACGGTATTTTTTATTAAGGAGTCACGAAAATGAATAAATTCAATAAAATTACGACACAGGTATTTCTCTATCTTTTACCTTTCGCCATACGAATGGCGAAGGTGTTGACAAAAATATTTTGGAAGCATGCAAGTGGTACAAACTTTCTGCAGAACGTGGTGATCGAAGCGGACAAGAAAATTCCAAATGGTGTTCATCAGAAGATGCAAAAAGAGGACATTGATTTTTCCCTTTGGGAAGATCTCTACAAAAGATCACTTTCCGAAGCAGAAAAACTGGAAATTAAAACTAATCTTCTCAATTTTTCAAAAATTATTATTGCGGAGGACTTGAGGCAAAAAGAGGACGTGTTACTTCAAGAACTCG
>Ga0207037_10028_pt1 | contig 48406 bp, 43 predicted proteins | sample Alteio_BWMinCont_75_FD_153268 | JGI IMG/M metagenome (GOLD analysis project Ga0207037, IMG submission 153268) | Enriched cells from forest soil in Barre Woods Harvard Forest LTER site, Petersham, Massachusetts, United States -... | ecosystem: Environmental > Terrestrial > Soil > Temperate forest >... | reverse complement strand
CCGACCATCCTACGGGCTGCCATCCATTTAAAATGGTAAGCAACACGGTAATGCCTTTATCCTGCAGATACTTTACCGATCCATTGGTTAATACCTGTAATATGTTATCATTTAATGGTTGTTGTGTTGGCGGATTATTATTGTTTGCCCTCAAGTACGGCAACACGTCACTCGCATAATTACCCCCAAATAACGAAACCACATCAATTGCCGGCAAACCATTGGCCGTTTGATAACAGCCTATATTTTGAAACTGCTGTGCGTTAGCCGGGCTAATGTAAACAACCGACATTTCATCTTTCTGATAAGTGTCGCACTGTGGTGCACTGCCATACCAGGGTTCGCCGCTAAAAAAAACGGCATCTCCGGTATTGAACTGACGCGCCGGGTTCCCGTTTATCGGATCGAGGTACATCGGCTGGCGGCAATAAAAGAAAAAGGTAATATTAGGATTAAGCAAGGCAATTCTGCGGGCCTGCTCGGGTGTAGTGTTTGAAACCTGTTTAATAAGGTTGCTCCAATTGGCTCCTGCGTACATGGCCACATTGGCATTTTTTTTCCATGGCATAACTGATAGGTTTAGGTGGTTAATAATTTATTGGTTATCGCAAACAAAAGATACTGATTAAAACAATTGTTTCGTTTCAGATAATAGTATAAATTTATGGATAACCTTTATTAAATAAACCGGGTAAAAACACCCTTTTTATTTGTTGAAAAAACAAAAAATTAATAACGCAAAAAGCACGGGGAGTAGCTATTTTTATAAAAATCAGCGTGTTATTGTCATAAGTTAAATGTTTTTTTACTTTTGTCGGCTAAAATACGGTGACCCTATCACCATTTAATTTATGCGAAAGATTATTTTTTTATCTCTTATAACAGTATTGTTTTTCCAATGGGCAAAAGCCGGAAAAATTGATACCACGCGGGTTTATCTGACAAACACTGGTAAGACCGTTAAAACAAAAGACAGCGCTGACTTTTATCGTGTTATCCTTCCTCCGGATACCAATGTCGACAAAGACCTATACCGGGTGTTTGACTACTATAATAATGGAAAACTAAAAAGGGTTGCCACATCACTAACGGGTACGAATTACCTGGTGCTGGACGGAACCTGCATCAATTTTTTCCCAAATGGCAAAAGGGAAAGCTATAGTCAATTTAAAAATGGTTATCCCGATGGCTTCGTTACCGTTTATTATCCTAATGGCAAACTGTATAACACTGTAAAGATTGATGTTAATGGTGTTTACAAAAATTACTATGATATACTTTATAGCGTAAGTGTGCAAGGCGTTGATACGTTTAATATTCAGATAGTTGAGGAGCGTGACTCTACCGGGAATATTTTAGCGACAAAAGGGACCGGGCACCTGTTGTTTTTTGATCAGGGTTTTAAAACAATAATAGCAGAAGGAGATGTTAAAAACAACAAACTGGATGGCAATTGGAAGGGTCTTATTGCTGATTCGGGAAGATTTACCTGTACTTTTCACAAAGGGGAGCTTAAATCAGGTATCGGTTATCTGTTTTCGGGAAAGCAATACCCATTTACCAAACTTGCAACCTCTGCAGTTTTTAGCGATGGCCCCGGCGAATTTTACACTTTTGTTAAGAGAAACCTGCGCTATCCCGATGCTGAAAAGCGTAAAGTAAGAGGTATTGTGGCTGTCGGTTTTTATGTAGAAACAAATGGTACTATATCAGAAGTAAAAATTGAACGGACTTTAGTCCGCACTTTGGACGAAGAAGCATTAAGAGTGATACGTTTGTCTCCCTTATGGATTCCAGCAAGCAGATATGGAATTCCTTATCGTTCGCATCGCACGGTAGACGTGATCTTTGACAATTTGACGCCCTAACTATTAACTAAGCCAAAAACCGGTAAAACAAAAAGGTGCTGCATTTACGTGCAGCACCTTTTTTAATATCTATGCTTTAATTATTTTATTCCGTAATGGTCGTTCATTAATTTTTCGAACAGGCCGCCAGGCAATACGCGTTTAAGGGTAACGGCAATAGTTTGGCCAAATGCACCAACCAGGTAACGGTGTGCCGGGCTTGAGTTATCAACTATTTCGCAAAGTTTTTTGCCGATAACATCAGGGTTTGCGCCAACGCTTTCGTCTTTTTCCATGCTGGCAACGGCAGTGTTATATTCTTTTTCCAGTTGCTCATTTTTTATCGGGAAAGCTACTTTAGCGCGGTTTTGGGTAAAGTCTGATTTAAAATCACCCGGATTAATCAAGGTTACTTTTACACCGGTATTACGCAGTTCCATGCGCAAGCTCTGCGAATATCCTTCAATAGCATATTTAGAGGCACTGTACAGAGCCTGATAAGGCAAACCAAATAAACCGGCCAATGAACTAATGTTAATCACCAAGCCTTTTTTAGCTTCAATCATTTTTGGCAATACTGCGCTGCTTACTCTTATCACACCAAAAAAGTTAACCTCAAATTGTTGTTTGGCGCTTTCCACCGGCATGGCATAAGCAGGTCCGGTTACACCGTTACCGGCGTTGTTAACCAACACGTCAATCTTACCTTCGGCTTTAATAATCTGGTCAACAGCAGCTTTTACCGAAGCATCGTCAGTTACATCCAGCTGAATAGGTTTAAATGATACTGATTTTAAGCGACTGATATCGCGGCTTGAACCATAAACTGTATGACCTTTAGCCTGTAGTGCGTTTGCACATGCTAAACCAATGCCCGATGATGCACCGGTTACTAAAATTACTTTGCCCATTTTGTTTGTGAAGCTTAAAAATTGATTTATTTAAGATTATGCCATAAAAATGCAACAAATATAGGAGCGAAAAAAATGTTTTTTTATTCTGCTGCCTATCAGGCATTATTGCTTTATTACCTTAGCCCTATGCAAAACCATTTGAAACAGCTTTACGGCAACATTGATATTTATCTTTTTGATCAATTATTAAAAGGCACTTATGATAATTGCACACGCATATTGGATGCCGGTTGCGGCGGTGGCCGCAACGTGGTTTATTTTTTGAGAAATGGTTTTGAAGTTTATGGCGTTGATCCTAATCCCGGTGCGGTAGCAGCGGTAAAAGAGCTGGCAGGCGTACTGGCACCCCAAAACTCACCCAGTAACTTCACAGCAACAACCGCCGAAAATCTGCCTTTTGAAAATGAGTATTTTGACCTGGTAATAAGCAGCGCAGTACTGCACTTTGCGAATGATGAAGCACATTTTGATAACATGCTCCAGTCCATGTGGCGGGTATTAAAACCGGGGGGCTATTTTTTTGCGCGACTGGCATCTGATACCGGTATCGAAAAACTGGTACGGCCATTAGGTAATAATCGTTATTTATTGCCCGATGGATCAGAACGCTACCTGGTAAATGAAGAAACATTATTGAAATATACTTCGGTATTAAAGGGCTATCTGCACGAACCCATCAAGACTACCAATGTGCAAAATTTACGCTGTATGACAACCTGGTGCCTCCAAAAGTTATGATTGGAAGGGAATTGCGGATAGTTTTTGTTTTCCTGCAAGGGCTCGAACCTCAATCCTCAGAGCCAGAATCTGATGTGTTACCATTACACCACAGGAAAATAAGTCACCGGCCAGTTAATCAGCCTGATATGTTATTACAAATATAAGTAATTGCATATCATCTGTAAATCACAAATTGCCCAAAGCCGGTTGTTTTATTTAAAAACCTTTAAAATAGATTTCCAAAACCAGCTTTCGTCTGCCTTGAGCATAGTTTCGAGGGTTTTGTCGACGTTTTTGGCCAGTTTATTGATATCCGTTACCGATTTATGGAAGGTTTTATATTCCGGGTCTTTCTCACTGCCTTTTACTGCCGATAGCTCGTCCAATATTTTAATAATAGGATCCAGTTCACGTTTGCGGCGCTCTTTGGCCACCTGGCGGGCAATGTGCCAGGTATCTTTATCGGCATAAAAATATTCCTTGCGCTCGCCTTGTTTCAATTGCTTTTCCACCAATCCCCAGTTAATCAGGTCGCGCAGGGTCATATTGGCATTACCGCGCGAAATACTCAGCTGCTCCATTACCTCTTCGGTAGTTAGTGCCTCGGGGGTAATTAACAACAGCGCATGCACCTGTGCCATGGTACGGTTTATACCCCATTCCGAACCCAGTTTACCCCAGGCTTCAATAAATTTTTGCCGCGCTTCTGTTAATTCCATTTACAAAGATACTTTTGTTATTAAACTTTCAAAATATTTTGAAAGATCGCGAATGAAGTGAGTCACCTCAGGGAAATCGCTTTTAAAATTTCTCAGCGGCTTTTTCATAGCGATGGGTTTTAAAACCCATCGCTATATTGCCCATTTGCATTAGCGGTATTATTATTTAAATTTGACTAACCAATCCTAACAACCTATAATAAAATATTCATTATGGAAAAACAAAGTTTTTCGAGACGGCGCTTCATCGGCGCCGGCATGCTTGCAGCTGCGGGCATGGCCATCGCCTCAAAAAGTTCTTTTGCAAATGCTGTTTTTGCAAAAACAAAACCCAATTCAAAATTTAACGGCATCCAAATTGGGGTGATTACCTATTCTTTCAGAAGCATGCCAGGGTCCATTCAACAAATACTGCAGTATTGTATCGACAGTGATATAAACGCCGTTGAATTAATGGGCGATGCTGCCGAGACTTATGCAGGAGCACCGAAACGCGATGGAAGCGACGATTATAATGCCAAATTGGCCAACTGGCGCGAAAACACTATTATGGATGGCTTTTTTGCCATACGTAAGATGTTTAACGATGCCGGCATAAATATTTATGCCTGGAAACCTAATGCTCTTGGCGTTAAGAATACCGATGGCGAAATTGATTACGCCTTTAATGCCGGAAAAGCACTGGGATGCACCCATGTAACAGTTGAATTGCCGGATGCAGTACAAACCCAGCGTCTGGGTGATATTGCCGAAAAGCACAACATGATGGTAGGTTACCATGCGCATACACAGGCTACCCCTACCTTGTGGGATACTGCTTTGAGTCAGTCGGAACACAACGGTATTAATTTAGATATTGGCCACTATACCGCTGGGACCAGCACCAGCCCGGTTGATTTTATACTAAAAAATCACAAACGTATTTTAAGCATGCATATTAAGGACCGTAAATTTCATGATGGCCCTAATATGCCATGGGGCGAAGGTGATACCCCTATAAAAGAAGTATTGGCGCTGATGAAGAAAAACGATTACAAGTTCCCGGCGACTATTGAACTAGAGTATAAAATACCCGATGGCTCTGATGCTGTTAAAGAAGTTATCAAGTGCCGTGAGTATGCCAAAAACGCGCTGGCTTAGTTGATATTTTGAGCAGAAAGCTAAAAGCAGAAAGACCAAAGCTTTTTGCTTTTAGCTTTCTGCTTTTAGCTCAAATACATTTAATTGAGGATGAAGGAAATTGTTTTAATTATTCATGAAGATGCTACCTTATCAACCGTAACGGGTGCTATGGATATGCTGATCCATACCAACAATCTTTTTAAACAAAACAAAAAACCGCTGCCTTTTAAAATTACTATGGCGGGCGAGCTTGGCGAAAACACTGTCCTGCCGTTGTCATCACCATTTGTACAATACCAAACCATAGGTGATATTAAAAAGGCCGACCTTATTATTGTCCCGGCATTTTATGGTGATCGTGATGAAACATTAAAAAAACATCAACATATTATAGAATGGGTACGTCACATGCACGGCAAAGGCACCGAAATAGCCAGCATGTGTTCGGGCTGTTACTTTTTAGCCGAAGCCGGTTTACTTAATGATCATTCGTGTACAGCCCATTGGAACGATATGGAAGATATATTGCGCCGGTACCCGGAAGTGAATTTTCTGTCGGACATGGTGATAACCGATCAGGATGGTATTTATACCAGCGGCGGTGCTTTTTCATCGTTAAACCTTATTCTGTATATGATTGATAAGTTTTGCGGCAAGGAGGTTGGCATTTGGGCCAGCAAAATGTTTTCGCTGGATATGGACAGGGTAAAACAATCGCACTTCGCGGTATTTAAAGGGCAGCGGCAACATAGCGACGATGAAATACAAAAAGCGCAAACCTTTATCGAACAAAACCATCATCTGCAAATAAATATCGACGAGATTGCCGAAAACTCCAACATGAGTAAACGAAATTTTATACGCCGTTTTAAAAAGGCAACACACAATACCCCTTTTGAGTATTTGCAGCGCGTAAAAATAGAATCGGCCAAAAAAGCACTCGAAAGAGGAGCTCAGAACATTAATACACTGATGTATGATGCCGGTTATAATGATATTAAAACCTTTCGCGAAGTTTTTAAAAAGATAACCGGCCTTACCCCACAGGATTATCGCCGGAAATATAACCGCACTATTTCCATACCTGATTAAAAAAAGAAGCGCTCCTGATGGGCAGGAACGCTGATCTAACCAATTATAAACCTATATGAGAGAGGAGTAGTTACAGGGGACGGATTCGAACCATCTGCTGCTGCCGGCCAGCTCCCTGCGATATGGCAGATAGTAACCTATGCCTATCTGATATGGAACAAAAGTAGTAATAATAATTTAAACTACAAACCCCATAGATTAAATAGTTTATTTTTACTTTTCAATTATATTCTATAAAAAACAATCGAAGTATTTTCAAAGGCGCTACGAGAATTAAACTACTAATTTGTCATTCTGAGTATTTAAAATCTGGTAGCATTCTGAAAAAAAAATAACAAAAAATGCGCCTTAGGTAGAAAATATGGTTACAAAATATTTTGTGTGCCGTAGGTCAATGTCATTAAGTTAAGCACATTCGGCAATTTAGCCTCACCTAAATCCTCTCCAAAGGAGAGGACTTTAACTTCACGCTTTTTTTTAGAACCCTCTCCATTGGAGAGGGCAGGGTGAGGCGACCAAGCTTTGTGAAGAGAATTAGTTATTTATTTCCCTTAACTTAATGACATTGACCGGAGGTGCGCTACATCTCAGCATACAGGTTTCGTACCGATGGCACGATATGGTTGTTGATTTTTTTTACCAAGATTTGACCCATCCTGGGTCTTTTCTTTGGTTTTATTATCCTAACATGCCATAGGTAGCGATAGCGAAGAATGACAACCTTTATTTAGAAATCTTTCGAACGCCCGTAGTAGTATTTTGAACTGTATTATTACTATCCTGCTTTTAAGTGCGGCTTTCTCCAAACAATCAGTCGCCATACGCCCGCGGCGGTTGCTAAAATAGAAATTGCAAAAACTGCGGCCCATACGCCTTGTTTTGATGATGAAAAAGCCCCTGCCATAGCAACCAAATATACGGCAACCGGCAACGCAGTCATCACACACAAGCCTTTAATACCAAGCGGTATTTTAAAGGGGCGCTCAGTATCGGGTTCTAACCGTCGTAGTTTTATTAATGCAATATACTCTAATGATAAACCTGCACCGTAAACAATAACATCTATAATCAGCAAATCGTCAAACGGCCAAAGGATCATCACACTCACTACCAATGAGCATACTATAATAGAAATATAAGGCGTTTGAAATTTTGGATGGAGGCTGTTTAAACGCTGTGGCAGCAAATCATCATCGGCCATCACCTTTGGCACGCGCGACACGGAAAGCAAAACAGCCGCATAAATGCCTAAACTACTGGCCATGCCTGCAAAGGCAATCAACGCACCCAGCCATTTACCGCTCAGCAACTCGCCTACCGCCGGAAAACCCTTGGCGCTCAAATCAACGGACGATATACCACTTTGCTGCGAAACCAGGATAACCAGAAAGTAAAGCACAATTACCAGCGCAAAAGCAGCAAAAACAGAAATGAGATAGGAGCGTACCGGCTTTTCAACTTCTTCAGCATAGGTAGTAACATTGTCCCACCCAAGGCAGTTCCACATGATGGTATACAGCGCCATACCTAAAGATGGAAAAGACAAACCTTTTAATGTAGGCGATGGCATTACAATTGGCCCGGTATGATGATAAAAGAACAAGGCAAATAAAACAACAAAGGGCGCTATCACTATAACACCCAAAAAAACGGAGGTTTTACCAACAGGCACTATTCCCAAAATGTTGAGGCCTGCCAGGATCCATATCGCACCCAAACAAATAGGAATCCGGTAGGCCATCAGCTCCGGGAAAAAATAAGCAGCATAAAAAACAAATAAACCCGGATAGATGGCCAGATCAACAAAGGTGTACAGCCAGGTCCACCAGCCTTCATAAAACCCCCACTTTATACCCAGCGCATGTTTTACCCATCTGTAGTATCCGCCGGTAACCGGCATCATGCTGTTTAGTTCAAGCACCACAAATATGGCGGGTACATCCCACAGTAAAGGGGTTATCAGCAACAGCAAAATAGCGGCATGTTGCCCTGCATATGCCAGCAAAGGTTCCAGCCCGTACGGACCACCGGACACGGTAAAGAAAATAACAGCTATCAGCTGTATCGGTCTTATCTTTCTTAATATCGGCGACGATGGCATAAGCCATAAAAATATTATTTATGCTGTTAACTGTTCAATTTGTTTACAAATAATTATCCTTTATTTAAAAAAACGCATCTTTTTTTATAAATTATCTAACATTTGGTCGCCAATAAATTTATTGGCGATGAAAGGTTTGTAAATATTATGATAAAATAATTGTAACTTTAATTTAGGAATTAACATTAATTTAAGATTAACCCGAGGGTATATTAAATATATTGTTAACCCTGTATTAACTTTACACCATAGCTGATAAAAGCCGAAACCTAATTTGTAGTTTTAATTTTTTATTAAGACAAGGTAATGAGGAAAAGGATACTATTTATTACAGGTTCAATAAACCAGACCTCACAAATGCACCAGATTTCTAAATATCTGGACGACTATGACTGCTGGTTTAGTCAATTATTTCCGGATACTTCTTTTCTTAACCTCGTTGTAAAATACACCCCATTAGCCAAAGGCACCGTTTTAACCGGGCAGTTTAAAGATCGTTCGGAGATGTACCTGATTCAGCATGATTTACAGATAGATTATGGTGGCAACAAGCATAATTATGACCTGGTAGTTAATTGTACCGATATGATTGTGGCCGAAAAATTCAGAAAAACCAAAACTATCTGGGTGCAGGAAGGTATGATTGACCGCCGCACCATCCGAAGCCGTATTGTAAAAGCTATCGGTTTGCCACCCTATTGCAGTGGCGATACTTCATTAAACGGATCAACCAATGTGTGCGATGTTTACTGCGCCGCTTCTGAAGGTTATAAGAGTTATTTTGCAAGTTGCGGAACCGATGCAAAAAAGATTTTTGTTACCGGGATTCCAAATTATGATAACCATATTGAATTTTTAGTGAACGATTTCCCGCATCGCAATTATGTAATGGCGGCCACTTCTGATATGCGCGAAACCTACCGCTTTGAAAACAGGCCCGGGTTTATAAAACATGCTGCTAAAATTGCCGCAGGCAGGCAATTACTTTTTAAACTGCATCCTAACGAAAACGTTGACCGGGCCGTTGCCGAAATCCGCAGATATGCTCCGGCTGGTACGCTGATTTATCATACCGGCAACACCAATCATATGATAGCTAATTGCAGCGAGCTCATTACCCAATATTCTACCGTGGTGTATACGGGTATTGCATTGGGTAAAAAAGTTTATTCCTATTTTGATGTGGAGGATTTGAAAAAACTGGCGCCTATCCAAAATGACGGCACCTCGGCAAAAAACATCGCCAACATTTGCAGCAGCTACATTAATTTTGCCGGAACAAAGGATGATTTTTTAAGGGCCTTTGCCTATCGGCCGGAAGTCGCCCTGCAACAGGAAGTTCAATATGCCTGATAAGATGAGTGGATTTATGGGAGTTAATATAGTAATAGTAGTACAGGCACGCATGTCGTCCAGCCGTTTACCCGGCAAGGTTTTGATGCCAATTTTGGGTGAAACGCTTTTATACCGCATGATTGAGCGGCTGCAAATGATCAAACATCCGGCTCAAATTGTTATTGCAACATCCGAAGAAGAATCGGACAATGTGATAGAACAGGAAGCGCTGAAAATAAACATTCCCTGTTATCGCGGCAATCTCAATAATTTGCTTGACAGACACTATCAGGTGGCCAAAAAATTTAATGCGGATATTGTTCTTAAAATACCATCTGATTGTCCGCTGATTGATCCGCGCATCATTGACGAAGTACTTGATTTTTATTTCAAAAACGAGGGCGAATACGACTACGTTGGCAATCTGCACCCGGCAACCTACCCGGATGGTAATGATGTAGAAATAATGGCCATTGCCTGTATTGAAAAAGCATGGAAAGAAGCAACAAGGCCATTGGAGCTGGAGCATACAACACCCTACATCTGGGAAAATCCCGAAAAATTCAGGATAGGCAATGTAGCCTGGGATACCGGCCTGGATTATTCCATGTCACATCGTTTTACCATTGATTACGAGGCCGATTATCAGTTCATCAAGCGGGTATTTGAAGAGCTTTATCCCGAAAAAGCAGATTTTTCATGCGATGATATTTTGGCGCTGCTGGATCAAAAGCAAGAGATTTATCAGCTTAATGCGCAATACGCCGGCGTAAACTGGTACCGTAACCATTTAAATGAACTAAAGACAATTTCATCGGAACAAACAAAATTGACTTTTGGGTAACAAAAGTTAAACGTGGGCTGTCTAATTTTAGATTTTTAATATTTACAACACTATGCAAAGTGTAATTACTAACACTAACCAACTCGAAGCCACTGCTTTAAAGGTACGGGAGCATATCATAAAAATGTCTACCGATGGCGGTTGTTTCGTCGGGGCATCGTTATCCGCTGCCGATTTGATCGTTTATTTATATTCAGAATTCCTGAATGTAAACCCGAATAATCTTACCGATCCAAGCCGCGATTACCTTTTCCTTTCAAAAGGACATGACGTACCCGCCCTATATGGCACCTTTGCCGAACTGGGCCTGCTGGATAAAGACCGTTTAAAAAACCACCTTTCTATTTCAGATAATATTTACTGGCATCCTAATACAAAAATCCCCGGCATTGAATTTCACTCGGGTTCTTTGGGTCACCTGCCTTCGGTAGCTATAGGTGTTGCTATGGATATCAAAATAAGGGGCGGTAACAATAAAGTGATCTGTATTATGGGCGATGGCGAACTGAACGAAGGTACTTGCTGGGAAGCGGTACTGGTTGCAAGTGCTTATAAGCTGGATAACCTCATTTTTGTGATAGACCGCAATCAATTCCAGGCCAATATGGCTACAGAGGATTTGATTCCGCTGGAGCCTTTGCATGATAAATTTACTGCATTTGGTGCTTCGGTTAAAAGAATTAACGGCCACAGCTTTGAAGCACTTCATGAAGCATTTTCGGCATATCCTTTTGAAAAAGGAAAACTAAATGTAGTTATTGCCGATACCGTTCGCGGTAAGGGCCTGCCAAGCATTGAACGTCGTGCCGACCGCTGGTTCTGCAATTTTAACGCAACAGAAGTGGAAGATTTGCTGAAGGAATTGCATGGCGAACATACCACACAATTAACATCAGAAACATTAGTAGTCAGATAATATGTCATACGAAGAATTACTAACAGAGATCGCTTTATCCGACGAACGCTTTATAGTGATGACGGCAGAAAACCGTGCCCTGGTACGCAACATCCCTGCCAAATTAGGCAGCCGTTTTATTGATACCGGCATTACCGAACAAACCATGATTGGTGCTGCCGCCGGCCTAGCCCTGCGTGGCCGTATTCCGGTAGTTCATGCCCTGGCCTCGTTTTTAACCATGCGTGCTTTTGAGTTTGTACGTACCGATGCGGGCATACCCAACCTGCCGCTAAAATTAAGCAGCTTTATTCCGGGGTTTTTGTCAGATGGTAACGGACCAACTCACCAGGCTGTTGAAGATATCGCTTTAATGCGCGGCATCCCCAACATGACTGTTTTTGCACCTGCCGATGAGGACGACCTTGTAAAAATGCTTCCGCAAATATGGAATCATCCCAATCCATCCTACGTAAGGATCAACACCCGTAAAACTGATTATCAGCATAGTCCTTTTGAGCTGGGCAAGGCCGAAGTTATTGCCGAAGGCGATGACGTTACCATATTAACCTACGGCTTATTATTTGAGCAGGCGCTTATTGCGGTTGAAATACTTAAAAAAGAAGGCCTTTCTGTAGGCCTGGTAAATTTGCGCAGCCTTAAACCGGTTGATGAGCAAGCCATATTACACGTCACCCGCAACAGCAAACTAACCGTAACATTAGAGGACCATTTTTTAACCGGCGGCCTGTACAGCATTGTTGCCGAAGTATTGTTAAAACATAGCCTTACCGCCAACGTTTTACCGTTCGCCTTAAACGAAAAATGGTTTAAACCTTCGCTGTTGCCAAACGTGATGGAGCACGAAGGCTTCACCGGAAAACAAATTGCTGAAAAAATATTGGGTTACAATACCCGGTTTCATCAGCCTGAAATATCAATCCCACAATTTTCTGAATAAAAAGATACGCAACAATATGCCAAATACTGTAAAATTTAACCCCGATTATCCCGTAATAACCAAATCAAACGAGTTATACGAACGCGCTTTAAAAGTTCAGAAACCTGTTACCCAAACACTGGCAAAAGGTCCCGGACAATTTACAAAAGGCGTTGCTCCTAAATATATCCAAAAGGCAAAAGGCTCGCATGTTTGGGATGTTGACGGCAACGAATACATCGACTTTAACTCGGCCATTGGCCCAATCTCATTGGGCTATGCTTACCCGGCGGTTGATGAGGCCATAAAAAAACAATTAGCTGATGGTATTACCTTTTCATTAATGCACCCGCTGGAGGTTGAATTGTCAGAATTGATTCAGCAGATAGTTCCCAACGCCGAGGCGGTAAAAATATCAAAAACAGGTGCCGATGTTTGTTCGGCTGCGGTACGTGTGGCGCGTGCCTTTACCTGTCGCGAAAAAATATTTTGCTGTGGTTACCATGGCTGGCACGATTGGTATATCGGTATCACCAGCCGTAATGCAGGTATCCCCGAGGCTATTCAAAATATGACTTATACTTTTGAGTATAATGATATTGATGCCATTAAAGCCGCTTTGGACGAAACGGTTGCTGCTTTAATATTAGAACCATTTATTTTTGAAGCCCCAAAACCCGGCTTCCTGAAAGAACTGGCAGAAGTTTGCAAAGCCAACGGCACCCTATTGATCTTTGATGAAATGTGGACCGGCTTCCGTATTGCTTTAGGTGGTGCACAGGAATATTTCGATGTAAAGCCCGATCTGGCTGTTTATTCAAAAGCTTGCGCCAATGGTATGCCGATAGCGCTGCTAACCGGCCGTGCCGATGTAATGGAACTGTTTAATTCAGAAGTATTCAGCTATACTACATTCGGTGGCGAGGCCCTTTCATTGGCTGCCTGCATTGCCACTATAAATGAGCTGCGCGACAAAAATGTACCCAAATATCTGGACGAAAAAGGCGCGTTATTAAAAGACGGCTACAACCAGATTGCCATTGAAACCGGCATGGACATTTACACCCGCTGCATAGGCTACAACTGCCGCTCGATGGTAACTTTTACACCAGAAGCAGGTAATGGTCTTGAAGTAAAAACTTTAATGCAGCAGGAAATGATAAAACGCGGTGTGCTTTGGGCAGGTTTCCATAACATGTGCTTTAGCCATAACGATGAAGACATTGCATACACACTTTCTGCTTACCGCGATGTATTGCCGATAGTGAAAGAAGCTATACTGAGTGGTAACATCAAACAATATTTAAAAGGCGAAGTGCTGGAAGCTGTTTTCAGAAAAGTAAGCAATTACAATATCAAACCTAAAACAGTTTAAAAAGTGTTATTGAGAAAAAATGACTAATGACACAATGATCAATGACTAATCTGGATCAATGACTAATACCATGGAACTGTTTTCGTTAAAAAATAAAACCGCTATTGTTACCGGTGCATTGGGCTTGCTGGGTAAAAAACACTGCGAAGCCCTTGCAGCAGCAGGCGCCAATGTAGTAGTTGCCGACCTCGACGAGCAAGGTGCCACCACATTTGCCCAAAGCCTGGGTGAAAATCATATCGGCTTAAAGGTTGATGTTACCAGCAATGATTCCCTGACCGTATCACGTGATAAAATATTAGAACGCTTTGGCAGTATTGACATTTTGGTTAATAATGCCGCCATAAATGATATGTTCGAAAATCCGGGATTGGCAAAGGAGCTGTCAGCATTTGAAAACTATCCGCTGGATGCTTTTAAAAAATCATTGGATGTAAATATCACCGGGGTTTTCCTGGCATCGCAGGTGTTTGGAACCGTAATGGCCGATCGTGGCAGTGGCAGTATCATCAATATTGCGTCTACCTATGGCGTAGTTGGGCCCGATCAATCCATTTACCGTGACGAGTGTGGCAACCAAACTTTTTATAAATCGCCGGTTTACCCGGTAACCAAGGGGGCTGTTGTAAATTTTACCCGCTTTTTGGCTGCTTACTGGGGCAACAAAGGGGTTAGGGTGAATACACTTTCGCCCGGTGGTGTGGAGAACTCACAAAACGAATTTTTTATACAAAGCTATGCTAATAAAACCCTGCTGGGCCGCATGGCTCAGCCAACTGATTACCAGGGTGCATTAGTGTTTCTAGCAGGTGGTGCATCGGCCTATATGACCGGGGCCAACCTGATTGTTGACGGCGGATGGACAGCCATTTAATTTAAAACTTAATTATGATGAAAAACATAACCCAAAAACTTCAAAACATCAAATTGGTACTTACTGATTGTGATGGTGTATTAACCGACGGCGGCGTTTATTACGGTGCCGATGGCGAGGAACTAAAAAAATTCGACATCCGCGATGGTATGGGTGTTGAGCGCATGCGCAATTTTGCAGGTGTTGACACTGGCATTATAACCGGTGAGTTATCGCCATCGGTTATTAAACGCGCCGAGAAATTAAAGATCACCGAACTGCATCTGGGTGTAAAAGACAAACCCGCTGTATTTAAAGAGATCCTTACCCGGTTAAACTTAAAAGCAGAACAGGTAGCTTATATTGGCGACGACACTAATGATCTGGAAGTGATGAAACTTGCCGGCATCGGCGTATGCCCGGCAAACGCTATTTCATTTATTAAAGAAGTTGCGGATATTGTTTGCGAAGCCAACGGTGGTAATGGCTGTTTCCGCGAGCTGGCCGAAATGATTATCGCATCGCACCAATCAGCAAAAAGTAAATTTACAGCCACTGAAGTTATTGCTTTAAACAGCGGCAATAAAATCGGCCCGGGTGAACCTTGCTATATCATTGCCGAAATTGGCATTAACCATAATGGCGACCTGGAAATTGCAAAAAAACTGATTGACGAAGCCGTAGCTGCAAAAGCAACAGCGGTAAAATTCCAGAAAAGAACGCCGGAAATTTGCGTACCAAAAGATCAATGGGAAATTATGCGCGATACCCCATGGGGCCGTATCAGCTACATCGACTACAAACGTAAAACAGAATTTGGCATAGCCGAATATGCTACCATCGATCAATATTGCAAAAAAATTGGGTATCGACTGGTTCGTATCTACCTGGGATGTGGAAGCCGTTGATTTTATGGAGCATTTTGATACGCCTTTATATAAACTGGCATCAGCTTCATTAACTGATTTCCCTCTGATCAAAAGGATCTTATTAACCGGCAAACCATTGATGTTATCAACCGGTATGTCGACCAATAAAGAAATTGAGGATGCAGTGAAACTGGTAAAAGAATTTGATGAGCATTATCCATTATTAATTGCACATTCCACTTCAGCTTATCCTTGCAAACCGGAGGAGTTGAACCTGAAGATGATCCAAACATTGGGCGACAAATATCCCGGCTTACCTATTGGCTATTCAGGTCACGAAACCGGTTTAGCTACTACTGTTGCGGCAGTAACATTAGGTGCTACCTTTGTGGAGCGCCATTTCACATTGGATCGCGCTATGTGGGGATCTGATCACGCTGCATCAGTTGAGCCACAAGGTTTCCAGAGAATGGTGCGCGACATCCGCGATGTGGAAATTGCAACCGGCGATGGCATTAAACGTGTATATGAATCAGAATTGGGCCCGATGAAACGTTTAAGGGTAAATATCAGCCCCGAATACAAAGAAGAAAAAGAAAAGACTGCGTAATTAATAATGACTTTAATTCAGATAACCACTACCATTTTAATATGCTGGATGATTTTCATCATAGCATGGGAGCGTATATCACCATACCGCAAAGACCTTCCCTTTTTTAGGGAGGGCTTTTGGATTGATTTGGTTTGGTACACTATTATCCAGAGTTATTTTCTCAAAATAATCATATTTGATTATATCATTTACCCGTTGCAGCATCACCTGGCCTGGCAAGGGTTTCAGTTTTTTAAAGATCTTCCTATTGCTGCGCAGGTGTTGTTTTTTCTGGTTACGCACGATTTATACATTTACCTGTTCCACCGCTTGCAGCATGCCAGCAAATTTTTGTGGCGCACGCATGAAGCACACCACTCCGGCAAAGAAGTTGATTTCCTGGCGGGATCACGCTCACACGTGGTAGAGATCATCATTAACCAAACCATTGAATTTGCCCCGATAGTATTGATGGGAGCCGATCCGGCGGTGATACCTATTAAGGCGTTGCTTGATGCTATGTTCGGTATGTTTATCCATGCCAACGTAAATGTAAAAATGGGCAAGCTGAAATATTTTTTGAATTCGCCCGAATTGCATTTATGGCATCATGCCAACTATATCGAAGTTTTCCACGCTAATTTTTCAACCAAATTTTCCGTTTGGGATTACCTGTTTAAAACAGCTTATGATCCAGGCAAAAAACCAGGCAATCTGCCCGAAAACTGGGGATTACATTACGAATATCCACGTGATTATTTTTTACAGCATGCTTTTTCAGTAAAACGTTTCGACGAAAAAAAACTGTTTAAGTACAAATGGTTTAAACACTATTACGATCTGAGGCCAAATGCACTTAAAATGCTTCAAAAACTTTTTAACCGGAAAAAGGAAGCCGCTGTTGTTAATATGCCCCCAGCCTCGGCACCCGAGCCAGAATTAATTGTTAATGATGCGCGCTAAAAATTTAATATCTTGCAAGCCGTAATTAATAAATAAAACATTGGCCTGGTTATTTTTAGTACTGGCGGCAACCTGCGAAACCGCATGGACTTTCTGCCTTAAATTCATGAAGTTTAGTGATCTTAAAACTTTAAAGTTTTTAACTTTTTATAAGTGGGATGGCGGCTTGCAAATATTGATCCCTTTTGTTGGTTACATTTTATTCGGCTTGGCCAATATTTACCTTTTTTCGTTAGCTATTAAACAAATTCCAACAGCTACCGCCTTTGCCGTTTGGACAGCATCAACCCTTATATTTATTAAAGTCGCCGAACTGGCCTTTTATCAGCAAAAGATCTCAGCCCCCGAAATATTTTTTATGTTTTTGATAATGGTGGGGATTTTGGGATTGAAGATTTACGCTACGCAGCCTAAATAAATTTCTTTCAGCAAAACACAACTTACATCGGATAGAATAGCTCAACCAGGCTAAGATAGGTACTTACGTGATGCTGGTAAAAAGCCTGTTCGTCCCATGCATCAAAGTTTATGCTAAAAATAGCTGCCAATTGCTGATCACCCACCGGCTGGGTATAATCATTGCCTTCTGCTAAATAAAATAGCGAGTCAATCATTGTACGCAATGGCAAATTCAATGATGTCCACGGAAAACCATAGGCATCATAGATATTTTGAACATCTGTTTGCGAATAAAATAAGAATGGGGCAATATCCAACGGATTATGAATCCGCCAGGCAAATTGCGGATTAGACAAACTGTTCCAATACTCAGCAAAAAAATTATTGCCTGAGGTAAGGCCCGCGAATGACCAGCAAGCCATATTGGAAACCCATTTACCTCCATTTGTAAGATAGTTTAAATAGGCGAACATGGCTGGTGTCAGCGTTCCGCCTAAGCTATGGCCGGTAACGTAAAGATTGGTATATTTTGCGTTCGTTATAAATGTTTCCAAGCTGCCTTTTACAGGATCGTTCATTGAAAGCAAATCCGACAGTCCATTATATGAGGCCTGCGAAAGCATTGCATTTGCCGGAGCATTTGGCACAAAGTCAGTAAACGGCTCGGTATATTCAACATCAAAATCCTCTTCCAGCCATGAGCTTAAACTAATTGGATTAGTACCTCTTATCACTACGGTATATTCGCCGGTAGTCGGATTGGCTGCAACAAACATCAGGCTGTATGAAATGCCTATCCAATCAACCAGCGATACCGGGCCCCATACAACTCCAAGGCCTAAAGCATTAACAGCGTTATTTATATCAGTCGGATCATCAAGATAGGATGCGTTGCAAAGGCCAATCATCGTATTAGGGTAATAATTGTAGTTGCTATTGATTAATTTTACTGAGTTCATGATAATATGGTTTAGGTGTTGGTACTGATTGAATTTTTATTGGCAGAAAAACCTATTCAATAAAGCAGTCCAGGGCAGGTTTTTTTTTTTTAAATTTTCAAAATTATTCTTGTACATCCTGCCGTAAAAACACCCTTTCCTGATAGTATAAATACCCTTTTTAAGTGCTTACATTCAATAGTAATGTTGTTATCGGCACCCATTGCCAAAACCCAAAGAAAAGATTAGTATTGTATATTGTTTAACTGACTTTACTTATCATACCCCATTACATGAAGAAAATCTTTACTTCAATTGCATTCACATGCTTAATTTCGGGATTTGCAATTGCCCAGCAGCATGAGGAACCTGCTGCAAAAAACAACCAGCCCATTACTAAAAGCCGGGTTTTACAGGTCGATTCATCGGTAACTACCAAACACACGGTAACTATAAAAGGGAAGGTTATCCCTTATAGCGCTACGGCAGGAACCATGCCCATTTGGGATGAGGACGGTCGCCCGGTGGCAGGTGTATTTTACACCTATTATGAACGCGACGACATAGCCGACAAATCTAACCGCCCGTTAGTAATTTCGTTTAACGGAGGACCGGGTACACCTTCTGTTTGGATGGAGATAGGATATACAGGTCCGCGCCTGCTTAATATTGATGATGAAGGTTACCCGGTACAACCTTATGGCATCAGCGAAAATAAAAATTCCATTTTGGATGTTGCCGACATTGTTTATATCGACCCGGTAAATACAGGTTATTCCAGAATTGTAAATAAAGAAACGCCTGGATCAAAATTCTATGGTGTTAATGAAGATATTAAATACCTGGCCGAGTGGATTAACACTTTCGTTACCCGTAAAAACCGCTGGGCATCGCCTAAATTTTTAATCGGCGAAAGCTATGGCACTACACGCGTTTCGGGCCTGGCACTTGAACTGCAGGAAGCACAATGGATGTACTTAAACGGCGTAATCCTGGTATCGCCGACCGATTTGGGCATCGAACGCAGCGGTCCGGTACAGGCAGCATTGAAATTGCCTTACTTCGCGGCAACAGCCTGGTATCATAAAGCCCTTGCTGCAGATCTGCAGCAAAAAGAGTTAACCGATTTTTTACCCGAGGTGGAAAACTTTACCATCAATGAGCTTATCCCGGCATTGTCGCGCGGTGGTTTTATTGATGATGCACAGCGTATGGCTATGGCAGCCAAAATGGCGCGTTACAGCGGTTTATCAGAAAAAGTGATCCTGGATAATAACCTTGATGTTTCTTATGATCTGTTTTGGAAAGAATTACTGCGTGATAAAGGTTTTACCATTGGCCGTTTAGATTCTCGCTATAAAGGGATCGACAGACAAACCAGCGGTGTTAGTCCCGATTATAATGCCGAGCTCAGCGCCTGGCTGCATGCCTTTACACCGGCCATCAACATTTACCTGCGCAATGATTTAAACTACAAAACCGATTTGAAATACAATATGTTCGGCAATGTTTGGCCATGGGACGATAAGAACGATCATACCGGCGAAAATCTGCGCCAGGCCATCGCCCAAAACCCATCGCTGCATTTATTAATCCAGTCGGGCTATTTTGATGGCGCGTGCGACTACTTTAACGCCAAATACAGCCTTTGGCAGCTTGACCCAAGCGGGCGCCTTAAAGACCGTTTAAAATGGGAGGGCTACAAAAGTGGTCACATGATGTACCTGCGCAAGGAAGATCTTTCTATCGCAACAGAAAATCTAAGGAAATTCATAGAAGAATCTATCCCGAAAGCGGGACAACCTTCAAAGTATTAGTCTTAAGTCTGGAGTCCTGAGCCTACAGTCGTTTTTTACGATTTCCGGCTTGGGGCTTTCTATTTAAAAAAAGTTGTCATCCTCTACCATTGTTGGTATTGTCACCAACAAACCCGGATGCTTATATTGCATATTCATGGTGCATTAAGTAATCGTACATCTTCCCTTATATCCTCCGCCGTGAGAAGCATTTCGGATTGTTGGTGACAACACCAACAATGGCGTAGGGCTTTCGATTTAAAATAGGTCACAAAACTACACAGGCTGGCAAGATGCGCCGTAGGTGCAAAATATCGGTAGAAAATATTGTTGCCAAATGCTTTGCGTGCCGTAGGTACGGTACATGCCGGCGTACAGGTTTCGTACCGATGGCACGATATGGTTGTTGATTTTTTCTGCCGAGATTTGACCCCTCTGGGGTCTTTCCTTCGATTTAATTATCCAAGGACGTTATAGGAGCGAAACGTCTGCTGCTGCTGTTGCATCTTCCGAACACCTCTGCTGGCTCGTTCATCAATACGTTCCATATCAAACCACCCGCACGCCCTTTTTCGACATTTAAAAAACCATTTATTGGGTTCTCTGTTCTTTCCATACCCTATGCATAACGAAACCAAGAAGAAAGTTGCCATTATTGTGGCACATCCTGATGACGAAACTTTATGGGCTGGCGGCACAATATTAAGCCACCCCGACTGGCAGTGTTTTATAGTAAGCCTTTGCCGCCAAAGCGATCCCGATCGTGCACCCAAATTTGCGGTTGTTGCGGGCATATTAGGGGTTGAAGGCCGGATGGGCGATCTGGATGATGGTCCGGACCAAAAACCGCTGCCCGAAAATGAAGTGGAAGATGCTATTCTAAAGCTATTGCCTTTTACTGAGTTTGATTTGGTAATAACCCACAGTGTTTATGGCGAATATACCCGTCACCGCAGGCACGAAGAAGTTGGCAAAGCCGTAATAAAACTCTGGCAATCGGGCAAAATAAAAACCAATGAACTTTGGGCATTTGCTTATGAAGACGGGAACCGGAAATATTACCCGGTAAGTATAGAAGATGCCCCGGTGTTTTTCCCGCTTCCCCATCATTTATGGGAGCAGAAATATAGCATTATCACCAACACTTACGGATTTAACCCAAACAGCTGGGAAGCTAATGCCACACCAAAGGAAGAAGCATTCTGGCAATTTTTTAACGCTGACCAGGCTGGCAACTGGCTGGTTAACGGACACATCACACCATGAAAGTTTTATTATTGTATGATTACCCCGCATCTCCAAGCGGTTTGGCAACGCAGGGAGAACTGTTATTAAAAGGATTAATTGAGCTGGGCGTTGATGCCCATGCTGTAAATGGTGAATCGCCACTCGAAAAGGAATGGTATTACAAGTGGTTTAAGCCCGATGTTGTGGTTGGGATTGGCTATTGGGGCCACACGCCCGATTTAATATTGCACCCGCAACAGCATGGCGTGCTGCCTGTTCCCTGGCTGGTTGCAAACGGCTATATTGCTAACTACCAGGATACACTGAATAACCTGCCGCTTATTTTAGTTACCTCCAACTGGGTTAAAGAAATGTATGTGCGGGACGGCATCAGCGGTGATAACATTGAAGTGTTACCTGTTGGCTGCGATACTGATTCTTTTATACCCGTTGCAAAGGATGACCCGCAGACTATGGCTGTGCGGGAATCATTGGGTGTAAAGCCAGATGAACTGATGATCTTAACAGTGGGCGGAGATGCGGCATCAAAAGGAGCACAGGAGGTGATGCGAGCCCTGGCTATAATCGATGGCAAAGTACCCGATTGGAAATACGTTTGCAAAGTTTGGCCCCAGCCCCGTACCGATATGCAAACACTGGCCGATCTGGCACTTGCGGAGCAGTTGGGTATTGATAAAAAAGTGATTTACGCTACCAGCATAAACTCCCGTAACTTTATGCCGCACCTGATAGGCGCTTGTGATATTTATGCCGCGCCATCAAGGCTGGAAGGTTTCGGAATGTCGCAGGTAGAAGCAAATGCCTGCGAAAAGCCTGTTATATCCATGAAAGCGATGGGTATGCTGGATACCATGATCGATGGCAAAACTGCATTGCTGGCCAATGTGGCGCAAAAAATAGTGGCGGACCATGTGATACTCGGCAAAGCCGCAGGCTACGAAGAAAACCACCGGGTTGATTTTGATATTCCGCGCACGGTTGATTACCGTGCGGATACCGATGATATTGCCGCACATTTGTTAAACATGATGAATCATCCGCTGTTACGAATTCAGTTAGGTAAAGCCGGCAGGAAACGGGTTGTTGAACATTTTGATTATCGCGTAGTAGCCAAAAAATTCATGCAGATAATAGAACGGAAATTAGGGATAAAATAAATTCAGCGGGTTATGACAGCAGCAGAAATTGAAGCAATTGAGGCAGCCAAAAAAACGGCTTTACACGTTTTGCTAAATAACGCAAACGGCCCGTTTAATGGCCTGCCCCGAACTGCCGCATGGGGTTACCCCGAACCCTATACCCGCGATTTAATGTTTTCAATTTTTGGAATTGCCGTCACCGGTAACCAGCAATTAATTCAAAGTATCCGTTTGGTATTGGAAACTTTGGCAGCAAACCAAACAGAACACGGCCACATTGTATCGCTGGTACACGAAAAGGACGACCGCGGGGCGAGTGACACCACCCCATTATTTTTATTAGGCGTTGGCATTTTCAGAAAACTGACCGGCGAAGCCGGATTTTTGGAGGAAGCCGTTCAGAAAGCCCTCACCTGGATGGAATATCAAAGTCCATCAGACAGATACCTGATTGCCCAGCAACCCACCAGCGATTGGCGCGATGAGCAATGGGTATTGGGTTTCGGATTATTTGTAAATGCCTTAACCTACAGCTACCTGCGCATGCTAGGGAAAGATGATCGCGCACAAAAAATGCGCATGGAAATAAAAAGGCCCACTATTGATGGTGGTTTTATACACCCGCACCAGCATGAGGGATTAGACCAAAGGAACAAACCCTATTTTGCATTCTGGTCATACAAGGTATATTGCAGTGATAAGTTCGATCTGTTGGGCAATAGCATTGCCATTATAGCAGGCATTACCACTACCGCCAGGGCCGAAGCAATTATTAACTGGGTGGAGGCCGAATGCGAGCATATGAGGCAAACAGGCAATCTGGCAGTAAATCTCCCTCCAAACTTTTTTCCGTTTACTCAGCCCGGTGATGCCGACTGGCATCCGCGATATGAAAATTTTAACATGCCCGGCAATTACCATAATGGCGGTTTATGGCCTTTTATCTGTGGCTTTTATGTGGCTGCCCTGGTAGCGGCCAAAAGATATGACCTTGCCGAACGCAAATTAGTTGAACTTACCAAATTGGTTAAACTCACCCAAAACCCCGATCTCCCTTTTGGTTTTAACGAATGGATAAAAGCGCAGGACGGTACCGTAAAAGGTGTCGACTGGCAAACATGGAGCGCGGCTTTGTACCTCTATGCGGCAAAATGCGTAGAAGACAAATGCACCCCCTTTTTTGATGAGATGAGAGCTTAAGTCAAGACAAACCGTTCTGAAACCATTTTATATGGTTTGATTGTTAGTTATTATTGAAACCGGACAGCTCATGTTCGTTTTTGTTACAATATGTGCTTCAACTATTGTATAGTTTTCTATTTATCAGCACATTAGCAATTTGGAATAGCGATTGAGGTTTTAAATACGTGAATCCCTATACTTTCCATATCAGTCTCTATGACCTGGCCTTCATTGGAACGGTATTTATCGGGCTCTCTTTTGCCCTATTGTTGTGGTTCGCCAAAAAGATCAACCAAACCGCAAACCGGTTTTTGGCCCTGGCATTACTTACAATTATTTTGTGGATAGCCCGGATATTGGGCATCGACACCGGCCTGTCAACTTACATTACTAACTGGAACCGGCTGCCGATGCAATTCTCGCTTGCACTTGGCCCCCTCATTTATTTCTATGTGCTTAAAATCACCCGGCCCGAATATAAATTCCGTTGGGCGGATCTGTTGCATTTTAGCCCGCTATTGCTGGAGCTGGACGTCCAGGTAATAGAAGGTAGGGAAGGTATGAAGATAGGCGCGCCTACGTATCATACGCTGACGTTTCAGTACTTGAGTCCTGTTTTACAAATACTGGCGTTTATTTCGGTCAGTTCCTACTTGTATTGGTCTTTCCGGCTAATTGAACGTTTTTATCAGCAGCTGAAATTTAATAATGTAAGTGACCGGTACCGCTACGAATTGCGGTGGCTGTATCACTTGCTGACGGGTTTCGGCCTGCTATGGTTATCGTGGATTCCGTATGCTGCCGTGGATTACTTTTATTACCATGGCCAGATGGATATCCATACTTGTTATCCTTTGTATCTCCTTTTGGCAATAATCTTCATCCGGATTGCAATCGTGTCCTTTTTAAGGCCGGATGTTGTAGTGGCGTTTCATGCTCCTTTTGTTTCCAGGCCATTGCCGCCCGCAGAACTAAAGCAAAAAGGTACCTGGTTGAAAAAAGTTGTTAAAGAAAACCGCTATTACGAGGACCCGGAATTAAGCTTAGGCTCATTGGCCGAAAAGCTTGAACTGACCACCCACGAATTATCCCGCATCATCAATGCGGTGCTCAAAAAAAGTTTTAATGATTTCATCAATGAATATCGTATTGCTGAAGTGATCCTGAAAATGCAGAACCCGGCTTATGACCGGTTAAACCTGCTGGGCATTGCTTTTGACTCCGGATTCAATTCAAAAACAACTTTTAGCCGGGCCTTTCGGCGAATGACCGGGAAAACCCCGGGAGAATACAGTAGCGATCTGAAAAAAGAGGGTTCGTCTTATAACTTGAACCCTTATTCCCGCTCTGCTGCGGTAGTTTCGTGTCACGAAGTCACTCCCAAGTGGTCGTATAAGAAATTAACCAGCAATTTTATGTTTAGAAATTATTTAAAGATCGCCTGGCGCAATACGCTGTACAACAAGGTTTACAGCATGCTAAACATCGTCGGCCTGGCAACCGGCATGGCCGTGGCACTCCTGATTGGTTTATGGGTGATTAACCAATATTCATATGATCGTTTTCTGCCAGGCTATAAGCAATTATACCAGGTGGAGATGAACCTGACCTCGCAGCATAACGGCACCACTACCCAAACTTCCATAGCGTTGCCATTGGCTGATGTTTTAAAGAAAGAGATTCCCGGTATACGGTACGTTGCTGAAGCCGACAATATAGGCCGCATGAACCACGGCCTTTTGGTGGGCGATAAAAAGTTGTACCTGGAAGGAGGTTCGGCAGGGGCGGAATTTTTCAAAATATTTCAATATCCCTTTATAAAAGGCAACGGCAATTCGGCATTAAAAGATCTTTATTCGATAGTTTTAACCGAATCGACAGCAAAAGCGTTGTTTGGTGACGCTGACCCGATGGGAAAATCCATACGTTTTGATAATGCGCAGAACATGACGGTAACAGGTATTATCCGCGATATTCCTTCAAATGCTACGCTGCAATTCAAATACCTGGTGCCTTTCGCTTACTCAGAAGCGACCCAGGGCTGGATCAAAGACGGGCGTACCAAATGGACTTATAATTCATTCTCTGCCTACGTGGCGCTGGAGCCGGGCGTGACTTACGGGCAGATTGCTCCTAAGATCAGGGATATCGTCAATAAAAGAAGCCCGGAAATGCAGTCGTTAAAGCCCGAGGTGATCATGCATCCGCTAGCGGACTGGCATTTATATAACGATTTTAAAAATGGCAAAGCTGTTGGCGGCTTTGTTGAATATGTGCGTTTGTTCAGCATTATCGGTATGCTGGTGCTGGCTATCGCCTGCATCAATTTCATGAACCTTTCTACAGCGAGGTCTGAGAAACGGGCAAGGGAGGTTGGGGTACGCAAAGCTATCGGCTCGGCGCGTATCGACTTGGTTTACCAGTTTTTGTTGGAGTCCATCCTGATCACTTTTATATCGTTCCTGCTGGGTTTGCTGATGGTTCAGCTGGCTTTGCCGGCATTCGATACGCTTACGGGTGATGATATCCATGTTCCTTATGACAATATTGGTTTCTGGGGTATCATGATTGTGTTTGTGCTTTTCACGGGTTTGATAGCGGGGAGCAGGCCAGCATTTTACCTGTCTTCATTCAACCCGGTTAAAGTGCTGAAGGGCAGCATCCAGATGGGCCGGTGGGCCGCTGTGCCAAGAAAGGTGTTGGTAGTGGTGCAGTTTACGTGTTCCATTGCGTTAATCATCAGTACCGTGATCGTTTACCAGCAGATTCAGTATGTGAAGAACCGGCCGACAGGTTACAGCGCCGACAGGCTAATGATGACCGATATGAACAGTGACCTTTCCAACCAATATGAGGCGCTGAAAAACGATCTGCTATCTTCGGGACTCGTGGAGAGTGTGGCCTCATCAACCTCACCGGCGACACAGGTGTACAGTCATTTTTCGCTGGAGAAGTGGCCAGGCAAAATTGCAGGCGACGAAAATGTGAACATCGGCGCGATATGGGTATCTGAAGACTATTTTAAAACCCTGGGGATGACCTTTGCCGGCGGACATAATTTCACGGGCGACTGGAAAAGCGACACACTGAATGTGATAGTGAATGAAGCGATGGTTAGGCGCATCGGCTTAAAAAACCCTGTTAATCAACTGATAACCATCAATTTTAATCCAAAACCAGTAAGGATCATCGGCGTGGTAAAAGACGCGCTGATGGATTCGCCTTATAGCCCGGTAGAGCCAGCTGTTTTCGGGCATAACCCCTTCGGTTTCGTGGTGACGTACCGGCTGGCAAAAAACGCCGGTACGCATAGCGCTATAGATAAGATCGGGAAGATATTTGAAAAATATAATCCGGCTTACCCTTATCAGTACAAGTTTGTGAACGACGAGTATGAGCACAAGTTTAACCTGGAGGTGCTGGTTGGCAAACTGGCGGGCGTATTTGCCGGGCTGGCCATATTTATATCCTGCCTCGGGCTGTTCGGGCTGGCTGCTTATGTTGCCGAGCAGCGCACCAAGGAGATCGGTATCCGCAAAGTGCTGGGTGCTTCCATCGCGCAGGTTTGGCTGCTGCTCTCTCGCGATTTTATTGTGCTAGTGACCATCAGCTGCGTTATTGCCTCGCCCGTGGCGTTCTATTACCTGCACAATTGGCTCCAAAAGTACCCATATCGCGTCAGTATCGGCGTAGGAGTGTTCATCGCATCGGGGATAGCTGCTATAGTCATTACCCTGGTCACCATTAGTTTCCAGGCGATAAAAGCGGCGCTGGCAAATCCTGTGAACAGCCTTCGCTCAGAATGAGCTATGGTTGCCGAAGAAAGCCTGAAGAGTGAATAGACAGTTGGCAGTAGCAGTCGGCCGTTTAAGCAAAAAAAAAATGACCAATGACGCGAAGCAAATGACCAATGACCAAACAGGTTTGAGCAGTGAATGATTTGGGCAGCCTGCTAAAAAGAATGCAGGTATATCAACCTGCGATTTGAGATTTAGTTGAAAAACGAATGTAGTGCGTTCCGGGGTAAGATACGGAACGCATTTTTTTGTCTAAATGCGGCACATCTTCTTCATCTTTTCACTAATGTGCTTTAAGTATGATAAAAAAAGCGAAAGGTGTCGCGAAAGGTGTCGCAAAAATTGATGAATAATTAAGCTAAGCTATAGCTTGACAAAACCATCCATATGGAATATTTAAAATCATCTGCATAATAACACAGAATAATTTTTTTAACCAGATTGATGCGCGCCGCTTGAAATAGACAGATAGAGGGATTGCTTTTTCCGTGTGTTGGTTTTTCTTGGGATGTGATAGTAAAAAATAAAGCCTCCGCACACTCGCTGTTTGGAGGCTTTAACCTAAACCTTATCACAGTTGGCAGACAGGATGTCCGCCTTATATGAAGCAACAAAGATACGAACTATAGTTTTATTTCGCAATAGTTGCATTTGTGTTACTTTGACGCAATGGGCTGACCAAGAGCAAAAAAGTGCCATTATGTCGGTTAAACACTGTTTTTATCGTTAATAATTGTTCAAAAAACAATTGCATTTTTTTGAACATTCCTAAAAGGTGTGTTTTTATGGCCCATCGGCCATTGCTTATTGCTGAAAAAGAGGTGTTTAACTCGTAAACAACATCCTTTAAGTTCTGGTTTTTTAGCATCAAAAATGTTACTCAATAAAATTTCGGCAAAGGCACCAGTTTTAAATTTTGGCGCTGGTGCCAGTATGGATAAATAGGGTCAACTTCGCTTGCAGCATCCAGCCTCTTTATTTGTTCAATATCAAGATTCCAGCCTACTGCTGCAAGATTCTGTTTAAGCTGCTCTTCATCCCGGGCGCCAATTACCAGGTTGGCAACTGTTGGGCGCTGTAACAACCAGTTAAGGGCTACCTGCGCTACTGTTTTGTCCAATTCTTTAGCTATTTCATCCAAAACATCAACAATGTTATGTAAACGGTCAAAATTAGTAGCAGGACCATGCTCGCCGCCCTGGCTTATTCTCGAGCTTTCCGGAATTGGCTGCCCTCTGCGAAACTTACCGCTTAATTGTCCTGATGATAGCGGACTCCAAACAATAGTGCTTACTTTTTGATCAATACCCACCGGCATCAGCTCCCATTCAAATTCGCGGTTTAGTAAAGAGTAATATGCCTGGTGCGCAATATACCTGGCCCAGCCATATCTTTCAGATACCGACAGCGATTTCATCAAATGCCAGCCCGAAAAATTGGAACAGGCTATGTAACGCACTTTTCCGCTCGTGATTAAATCGTCTAAAGCGCGCAGTGTTTCTTCAACCGGGGTTGTGGCATCAAAGCCGTGCATGTGGTAAACGTCAATATGATCGGTATTTAAACGTTTAAGGCTATCATTGCATGCTTGTATCAAGTGTTCGCGGGAAGAACCGTAATCATTCGCACCATCGCCCATAGTAAAAGTTGCCTTGGTTGAGATAAGCACCTTATTGCGCAAACCTTCCAGTGCCTTACCCAATATCTCTTCTGATAGTCCGCGCGAATAAACATTGGCCGTATCAAAAAAGTTAACCCCGGCATCAAGACAAAGGTTTACCATTTTTTTCGCCTCATCAATTTGCGTATTTCCCCAGGCCTTAAAAAATTGGTTACCACCACCAAAAGTGGCTGTACCAAAGCTAAGTACCGGCACCCGTAAACCGGATGCTCCTAGTTGTCTGTATTCCATAGTAAGTGTTGCTAAATGTTAGTCTCAAAAATAACCATTGCCGGGGCACAGTATTGTCAGCGAAATTTCAAGGTTTAATTTGTGTGGCTGTTTCTTAAAGATATTAAAGCTATCTTCTTAACTTAGCCTTAATGGATACCGGCGCTTTTATCTACCTGGAATTTTTACGCAAAACATTGTTGCCCTTGCCGGGAGTAACTGAAAAACTGCATTTTGAAACGCCAGCATTTTACGTCGGCAAAAAAATATTTGCGCGGCTAAAGGAAGACGGCGAAACATTGATGATCCACACAACCGAACGCGAAAAATGGATGGATACCGATGAAACAACTTTTTTTATTACCGATCATTACCGCCATTATGATTATATGCTGGTGGCATTAAAAACAGTATCGCCGGATGATTTGAAGCTACTGCTACTGACGGCCTGGCGTAACAGGGCACCAGTTAAACTCAGAAAAGAATTTGAAACAGCACTATTTTTAAATCATGATTACATCAACAAAAAACGCTGAGCATTATAAATGGGGTAATGATTGCGATGGCTGGCATTTATTAAAATCAGATACCCTGAGTGTAATACAGGAGTGCATGCCGCCGCAAACCGGCGAACAATTGCACTATCACGAACGGGCGCAGCAAGTTTTCTATATTTTATCGGGCTCGGCAACGTTTGAAGTTGAAGGTGAGACAAAAACGGTTAACCCTGGCGAGAGCATCCATATTAAACCGTTGACAAAACACCGCATTTTTAATAACGGGAATGAGGATCTGCATTTTTTGGTAATATCTGAACCAAAAGCGCATGGTGACAGGGTAAGCCCCACCTAAACGGCGGAGCTCTCATGAATGCCATAAAAAATAAAACACAATATGAATAATCCTCCCCGGAAGGGAGGACTTAAAAAACAAACGCGGGCGAAGCTAAAGTCCCCCCTTCCGGGAGAGATTTAGAGGGGGCTTATATCTTTATCAAAAAGTCTTCCTTAGCCTGGCCCGATTTAAAAAACACCAGGCCAATCCAAAATAAATCAACCGTTACAGTTACCTGCGGATGGGCCTTTATTTGTGTCCAGGCCTGCTTCATGCCTTCGCTCCAATAAATATCGTCAAATATCAGCATGGTATTTTCGTGCACCTTGGGCAGGCACCATTCAAAATATTTAAGGGTAGCGTCCTTTTGATGGTTGCCATCAACAAAAACAAAATCCAGCTGAGTTAAATTATTTATTACGCCAGGCAAGGTATCGTCAAAGTTTCCGGTAAGCAGGGTGGCATTGTTGATGCCCGCTTTTTTAAAACTTTCGGCAGCTATGGCAGCCGTTTCGGGGCAGCCTTCCAAAGTGTACACTTTAGCATCGGGGGCAGCCGTTTGCAGATAAATGGTGGTTATGCCTAAACAGGTTCCAAGTTCAACAACGTTGTGGGGTTTCATTTCGGCCACCAAACGATATAGCAATTGTGCCAGCTTAGGCGGTTTAAGCGCATTACGGGCAATATCGCCTATCTTCTTTTGCCGGTTATTGTTCACATGCGACCCGGCTCCCAAATCAGTTACGGTTATCATCCGGGTGTCAATAATCAGCTGTTTGCGCAGCGCTTCTGCCTCCGGGTATACTTTTTTGGGTGCAAAATCGTAAATTACGTTATCAACCAGCCGGTAAACAAAAGGGGAGTGCACACCATGCCTGTTTTTTGCCCGCAAGCGGTGCAAAAGGTAATCTGTAGCGAACCTTAAATTTAACATGGCCGTAAAAATATGCAAAGGTTTAGTATTTTAGCATTACAAGAATGATAAATCCAACAGAAGTAAACTCACTGATACGCTTACTGGACGATCCGGATAAGGAAATATACGAACACGTTCACCAAAAATTGCTTTCTTTTGGCACCGGGGCAATTGAGTACCTCGAATCGGCCTGGGAGCAAGCATTTGACGCCATACAGCAAGAGCGTATAGCCAACCTGGTGCATGAAATTCAATTCGGTATTGTAAAAAACGACCTAAGGCTATGGCATCAAAGCGGCGCGTTTGATTTACTGCAGGGTATCCTGACCATTAATCGCTATCAATACCCCGACCTTGACGAACAAAAGATTATTAACCAGATAGAAGACATTAAGCGCGATGTTTGGCTACAGATGATGAACGAGGGTAGCCCGGCAGAGCAGATAAAGCTTATTAACCATGTTTTTTATAGCCTTTACGGTTTTACCAGTAATACCACCAACCACCGTGATCCGCAAAACAGCTACATTAGCCAGGTATTGGAAACAAAAAAAGGCAACCAGATTTCCTTAGCCATTATTTATTCTATTATTGCTCAAAAATTGGATATACCTGTTTATGGGGTAAACCTGCCGCAGCATTTTATCTTGGCTTATGTTGACGAAACCAAGCAAAGCGAGTTTGAAGGAGGTATCCTTTTTTACATTAATGCTTTTAACAAAGGGATTATGTTTGGCCGCAGGGATGTAGATATGTTTTTAAAGCAGCTCAATTTAAAGTTTGATAAGCAGTTTTACGAGCCCTGCTCCAATACCGATATTATTAAAAGAGTTCTCCGCAACCTCATCAGCGCCTATGAACATTTAGGTTCATCAGAAAAGGTAGATGAGTTAAATGAGTTGCTGGAAATAATGGACTGATGTCGCATAAATGTTAGGAAGATGAAAAAAGGATGTCATGCTGAGTATTAAAATTCCGTGGGATTCTGAAGGCGAAATAACAAAAAGCAAGTCATGCTGAACTTGTTTCAGCACCCCATTTGCAAAGTATACACCAAGCAATCCGCTTGCCCTGTGGGGTGCCGAAACAAGTTTTGCATGACGGAAAGGTCAATAGCTCTTGTAATGGGCAGACCCTCGAAGCATGACACCCCCATTTGATACTTGTTAGAAAACCTATCTTCCGAACACCTATGGACTAAACCCCAACTTCCCCGAAAGGGCGCCCGGGACTACAAAAATTTATTCTGTTCCAGCCAGTTTTTTGCCCAGTCAATCCATTTGTCTTTTGTGGTGGTATTGTCAATGCCAAAGCCATGACCGCCCGCCTGAAAAATATGCATTTCGGCTTTTACTTTAAAGGTTAATAGCGCATCAAAAAACATCAGGCTGTTTTGTATGGGCACTACTTTATCGTCTGCCGCCTGTGCCAAAAATGTGGGCGGAGTATTTGCATCAACCTGCTTTTCGTTGCTGTATTCGTCTATCAGTGTTTGCGGCGGATTAGTACCCAGCAAATTTTCGCGCGATACGGCATGCGTCCTTGAGCCCATAGTGATTACCGGGTAAAGCAATAACATAAAATCGGGTCTTACACTTATATTATCAGGGTTAGGGACCAATACTTTATCAAAATGCGTCCCTAATGTTGATGCTACGTGCCCGCCTGCCGAAAAACCAATGATACCAATCTGATCCGGTTTTACCCCATAAGTTCCGGCTCTGCCCCTGATCATAATCATGGCTTGCTGCGCATCCTGCAAAGGACCAATAGTTTTATCAACCATAATATCATCGCTTGGCAAACGATATTTTACTACAAAGGCTGCAACGCCTATTTTGTTAAAGGCCTTAGCTACGCTGGCACCCTCATTATCCATAGAAAGCCCGGCATAACTACCGCCGGGAAAAATAATTACAGCCGTACCGCTCGAATAACCATGCGCCGGCAAATACGGCGTAATGGTAGGTACGCTAACTCCGGTAACCCACTCTTTATCGTTTTTTTCCACATAGGTCGCCGGTGTAGCCTTGCTGTTGGGTATGCCGTTAGGATATAAGGGTATCGGCTTTATTTGAGCAAAAGCAGTTGTCGACATGAGTATGGTAGCTAAAAAAATGCAGGGGGATTTTTTCATGATTGGGTTCGGTTGTAATTATATTTCTTTAACAAGTACTTGGTTTAACTTTTAGGTCCGCCAAATTCCATCAGGTAAGCCTTTAAAAAATCGTTCAGATCACCATCAAGCACACCTTGTGCATTGGAGGTTTCATGATCGGTGCGTAAATCCTTAACCAGCTTGTATGGATGCAAAACGTAGTTGCGGATTTGTGAGCCCCATTCAATTTTTTTCTTGTTACCCTCTATCGCATTACTGGTTTCCATGCGCTTGCGCATTTCGGCCTCATACAATTGCGATTTTAGCAAACGAATAGCATTTTCTTTATTCTGCAATTGTGAACGCGATTCCTGGTTTTTTATGATAATGCCCGATGGTTTGTGATATAAACGTACCGCAGTTTCTACCTTGTTTACATTTTGCCCACCGGCACCACCCGAGCGGAAGGTTTCAAATTCAATATCGGCATCCTTTACTTCAATTTCAATAGTATCATCAACCAATGGGTAAACGTAAACTGAAGCAAATGATGTATGACGCTTGGCGTTAGAGTCGAAAGGGGATATACGCACCAGGCGGTGTACGCCATTTTCTCCTTTTAAATAACCATAAGTAAAATCACCTTCTATTTGCAGCGTAACCGTTTTTACCCCGGCTACATCACCTTCCTGAAAATCCTGTTCAGTTACCTTGTAGCCATTTTTCTCGCCCCACATAATATACATGCGCATCAGCATGCCGGCCCAGTCGCAGCTTTCGGTACCGCCGGCGCCGGCAGTAATTTGCACAACGGCATTAAACTGGTCTTCTTCTGCTGATAGCATATTTTTAAACTCCAGTTCTTCAACTGCTTTCAGCGCGGCGCTAAACTGCTCCTGCATTTCTGCTTCGGTAGCATCGCCGCTTTGAAAAAATTCAAAAAGCACTATCGTATCTTCAACAATAGCCGATACTTTTTGAAAGGCATCGGTCCACACTTTTTTTGTTTTGATAGAGGCCAATACTTTTTCTGCCTCCTTTGGATAATCCCAAAAATTGGGGCCAACGGTTATATCCTGTTCTTTTTGCAATGCATCGAGTTTCTTGTCGATGTCAAAGATGCCTCCTCAGGGAAGTTACTCTATCCCTTAAATCCAGTACCTGTTCTTTAGTCATATGGCAAATATATATGTTTTGGTTGTAAGGCTTAAAAATCGCGGAAAACTTTACAAAAACAAAAAGGGTTGTAAAGACTAACCTTACAACCCTTTTTACATTTATAAACTTTAACTTTTACTAAGCAATCATCATGCGGTTAACCAGCACACTCATATCCTTTTGGTTGCCGCTCAGTTTTGATAGCAGGTTACTTAACCCGAAATCTATATTTTTCTCGTTTTTTGATTCTTTTACCAGCTCCTGCATCACCGGCGTTATTAAATTACTTGCCGCAGTTATAGCTGTAGCAGGGTCAACGCCATAAAAATTGTTCAGCTTGTTGGCAAACTTATTGATGATGCTCGATACCAGCGCATTATTGTAGATACCCGAAAACTGGAAAAACCTGATCAAATCCTTGACGCGGCCTGTTTCCAATTGCCCCTTCAAAACTTCAATAATGGAGCTCGAAGCATCGTTAATAACTGCTTCGTGATATTTTACCGGGATCGCCGGGTTGTCAATAACAGCCGTCCCGGCGTTATTTTTGACAAGCATAAAAAGTTTTTCGAACATACGTTAATGTAATTTAAGCAGATTAATAAAATGATGATAAAATGACCATTTGGTTACCATCAGACCAAATATACCTATAAAAAGATTTGAATATGCAAACAAACAATAAAATTTGTTGAAAATATGACAATTTAGATAGTGTAAAACAAACAATAAGTAAACGTGTTGTTTTAACACTAACATGTCATACTTTTGCATTTAATATACACCTAAATACTAACTTGTTATTTTTGTTAAAAAACCTTTCAATTATGCTGCCAAACATCGATTTTACCACCACGCAATCGTACAAATACCTTGCCGACCACTATATTGATATAGTGCAAAAAAGCTTAAAGGAACTTTTTGAAATTGACAATCAACGGTTTAACAAGTTCTCGCTTCAATTTGAAGAAATATTGCTTGATTACTCCAAAAACCGCATTGATGAGCAAACTGTAGCCTTGTTAATTCAATTGGCTAAAGAATGTTCAGTAAACACTGCAATTGAAGCAATGTTTTCGGGACAGAAAATAAATGTAACGGAGGGCCGACCGGTGCTGCACATCGCTTTGCGCAACCGCAGCAATACGCCAATTTATGTTGATGGTAAAGATGTGATGCCCGATGTAAACCGGGTACTGGAGCAAATGAAGACTTTTAGCGAGGCCATCATTTCCGGTAGCTGGAAAGGATATACCGGAAAAGCCATTACCGATGTGGTAAATATCGGTATCGGCGGTTCTGATTTAGGCCCGGTAATGGTTACCGAAGCCTTAAAAGCTTATAAGAATCACCTGACCATGCACTTTGTATCAAATGTGGATGGTACGCATATAGTTGAAACGTTAAAAGAAGTAAATCCGGAGACTACCTTATTCCTGATTGCATCAAAAACTTTCACTACTCAGGAAACTATGAGCAACGGCCACAGCGCCCGCGATTGGTTTTTGGCAAGCGGCGCAAAAGAGAGTGATGTGGCTAAACATTTCGCTGCGCTATCAACCAATACCGAAGGTGTTGCGAAATTTGGTATAGATACCAAAAACATGTTTGAGTTTTGGGATTGGGTAGGCGGTCGTTATTCTTTGTGGAGCGCCATAGGCTTATCTATTGTGTTGAGCATCGGGTACGAAAACTTTACCGAATTACAGGCCGGTGCCCATGCTATGGATAATCACTTTAAAACAACCGAGCTGGAGCAAAATTTGCCGGTGGCCCTGGCGCTGGTAGGCATCTGGTATAATAATTTCTTCGAGTCTGAAACCAATGCCATTTTACCATATGATCAATACATGCATCGCTTTGCTGCCTATTTTCAACAGGGCGATATGGAAAGCAATGGCAAACATGTTGACCGTAACGGCAAACCGGTAGATTATTCTACAGGTCCGATCATCTGGGGTGAACCTGGCACCAACGGACAGCATGCCTTTTATCAATTAATTCACCAGGGCACCAAATTAATCCCTTGCGATTTTATAGCTCCGGCCATTTCACACAATCCACTGGGCGAGCATCACCAAATGTTATTATCCAACTTCTTTGCGCAAACCGAAGCTCTAATGAACGGCAAAACACGCGAGGTAGTAGTTGACGAGCTTAAAAAAGCAGGTAAAACAGATGCCGAAATCGAAAAGATTGCACCGTTTAAAGAGTTTGAAGGTAACCGGCCAACTAACTCTATCCTGTTAAAAGAAATTACGCCGCGCAGTTTAGGTTCGCTGATAGCGATGTATGAGCATAAAATATTTGTTCAGGGCATTATCTGGAATATTTACAGCTTTGACCAATGGGGCGTTGAATTGGGTAAACAACTGGCCGGCAAAATATTACCCGAGCTAAGAACCGATGATGAGATAACCTCTCATGATTCATCAACTAATGGTTTGATTAAGCAGTATAAAGCCTGGAGGTAACCCCCCGAAGGAGGAGGCTTTAAAAACAAAAAGGCCCGGATAATATCCGGGCCTTTTTGTTTAATGTCATTTCGAACGATAGAGAGAAATCTTTTACGATATGCTATGCGGACGATACAGAGCAGATTATGTTTGGCGCAAAAGATTTCTCCTCAGTACCCTCGTTCGAAATGACAAGAGGGGATGTTGCTTTTCTAAAATGAATCCATTCCGTCATCAGAGCTTGATGAATCTGAGTCATCGCTTGAACTGGAATCGTTCCAATCTGAAGCCGTATTATTATCGGCATTCGTGTATGCTGAATCATCGGCTGCCTGTCGTTCGCTGGCTAGTGCGTCCATCATCACAGCATCGTCTATTACATCGGCAACGGCATTTGCAGCAAGGCCCCCGTAAACAGGTGCTCCCACACCCATAGGGTCCTGATAGCTTTCTGCATCATAAACCTCATTGGCTTTGGGGTTTTCGCCATATCCATTTTCAAACGGGTCGCCATCCTGAAACAAAAGCCACAGAAGGTAAAAAGGAATAAATTGCCATGCGCCACTTTTGCCAAGGTCATGACAGCGTTTTGAGCCTTGCGCCAAAAGGAACCAAAGCAACGGTATCAAGAAAATAAGAAGCACCTGATTTTCCTTAAACTGGTTGGTAAAGAGTAGAATTAAAACGTAAAGAATAAAATAAATAATATAGCTAATGCCATATTCGGTCCTCCGGATACGGCCGTTAAATGAAAAAGGGTCTTTAAACATAAATAATTGGACAAGGTTAATATCTGCTAAAATAATATAAATTATTTCTTTACAAATTCCACCTGGAACAATTTATCCCATTTTTTTCCTGTCAGAAATATTCTTTTTCCCTGGGTATCGTAAGCGATACCATTCAACACATCAGCATTTAAATTCCTTTTGGCCTGCGGATAAAGATCTGTTAAATCAATTTTCTCTAAAACCGCGCCCGTTTTCGGATCAATCACAATAATGTTGTTGGTTTGCCAGATGTTGGCGTAAATTTTACCATCAATATATTCCAGCTCGTTAATATTGCTCACCGCACCCTGATCATCATACACATCAATAAAACCTGTTTGACGGTAGGTGTCTTTATCTAAAAACCAAATACGGTTGGTGCTATCGTCCATGTACAACTTTTTACCGTCAAAACACATTCCCCAGCCTTCAACGCCTACATTGTTGGGGAAGGTATTGAGCAGCTTAAACGTAGCTTTATCGTACACATAACCTATCTTTTCTTTCCAGGTAAGCTGTATAATTTTATCGCCCACTATTGATATCCCTTCGGCAAATACTTTTGGGTCAACCAAAGCTTTTTGTACCACCTTGCCGGTATTTAATTCCACTTTTCTTAGGCTCGATTGACCATCATTCACCATATCTTTTGGCGGATCGAGATAACCGCCTCCGCTTTCGTATATATAGCCGTCCTGGTAAAGCAGTCCTTCGGTATAGCAGCTGGTATCATGCGGAAATACCTTTATCGTTTTAAAAGTATAGGCAACAGGCGCTTTTGAGGGCAGCAATACAATGTTTGTGGATACCTCCTGGTTTTTGCCACCGCTATAAATTCTTGCTGTTATTATGCGCGGACCAAGCGGCATAGAATCCGTTTTCAGGCTTAATGCCGATGAATCTTTAACAGAACCAACCCTTGCCGAGTCGACCAGGTAAACTACCGAGTCGGGCTTTAAATCAGCCGAATAATGCGCTTTTACTGCAACAGCATCTCCGGCTTTATAATTAGTGCCGGCTTCGGGGCTTATGGTTATAGTTTGTGGTTTAGGCTGGCAGCCAAACATCAATATAGTTGCTGTACCTAATAATAATCTGAATTTATATTTCATGTGATTTTTTACATGGTTGTAGGCCAAAACGCGTCCTCAATATGTTTTAGTATGTAATTATTTTTTTGATCAAACAAAACGGATATAATATCAAAGCGTATTTCGCCCTGATGGTTCATCAGGTAAATATATTCATCTGCCGCTTCTGCCAGTAATTTTTGTTTACGATTATCAACAAAATCTTCCGGTTCGCCAAATGCATTGCTTGTACGCGTCTTTACTTCTGTAAATATAATTACCCTGTCTTTATAAGCAATCAGGTCCACCTCTAATTTGCCGTGCGTCCAGTTCTCATCCAAAATCTCATACCCGGCAGCTTCCAGATGTGTTTTTGCTAATAATTCGCCTTTGCGGCCAAGGTCGTTGTGCCGGGCCATTATTTTATAATTACTGAACCCAGGTAATCGGAAATGGTTTTTTCTACCTTTTTCATCTGCATGTACTGGTTGAGCAGTATTTCCTGGTCGGCTTCAACCGTGGTGGTCTGTAGTTCCTTTCGCAGGTTTTCTAATATTTTTCCAACCTTTTGCTTCTTTAAATGGAATATGGCCCCTAAAACAGTGGCTTTCATATTGGCCTGCTCATCTGATACCAGGATGTTGTGCATCTCGTACCAATTGTCGCTCAGCGTATATTTGGTAGCTATCTGGTTCACCGTTAAATCAACAATATCCTTTTCGGGATAGTGGATAAAAAACTGTTCATCGGGCAAAACGCCGTTTTCTACCTCGCTGCGGTAAATTTCAACAAACTGTTTGCAGGTAGCGTTTTCAAATTCAACATCGCTCAATTCGGCAATCATAAAGGGACCGATATAGGTATTTGCTATGCCGTCCCAATCAATTACCCGGTTACCGTAGAGTAATAATAACCTGATAATCTCGCGTTCCTGGTTACCATCGTCTTTGTTGCTTTTTATCTCAACAGGTTCTTCCAGCAGCGTTTCATCAACCGGCACAACCGTCCTTGAAGTTTGTTGCTGCGAATCTTTTTTGGCTTTCGCCATCCGCATTTTGTTCAGCTCCGAAAGCAGGGCGCGTTCATCTATCTGCAATAAATAGCTGCATTCTTTTATAAATACCGATGCTTTGATAGAATCAGGGATTTTGGCAACGCTTTCCACAATTTCCCTTATTACCTCCGCCTTTTTTATTGGGTCGTTGCCGGCTTCTTTAAGCAGGATATCCGTTTTATAAAGGATAAAATCCTTTTTATTATCCTCAATATGTTTTTTGAAGCCATTGGTGCCAAAGTTCCTCACGTATGAATCCGGGTCATGCCCATCCGGAAATAGCACAACTTTTACGTTTAGCCCTTCCTCCAAAATCATATCCAATCCGCGCAATGAGGCCTTGATACCGGCGGCATCGCCATCATACAAAATAGTGATGTTTTTGGTGAAGCGACCAATCAGCCTGATCTGTTCAACTGTAAGCGAGGTGCCCGACGATGCCACTACATTTTCAATCCCGGCCTGGTGTACCGAAAGCACATCGGCATAACCTTCTACCAGGAAGCAATTATCTTCCTCGCGGATGGCTTTTTTGGCGAAGTATAAGCCATAAAGAACGTTTGATTTATGATAGATTTCCGACTCGGGTGAGTTTACATATTTAGGGACGTTTTTATCGCTTTTGAGTGTGCGGCCGCCAAAGGCTATCACCCTGCCTGTAAAGCTGTGGATGGGAAACATTACGCGGCCACGGTAACGATCATATAAGGAGCCATTATCCCGTTTTACGGATAGTCCGCTTTCTTCTAAAAACTGCTGCTGATAGCCTTCCTTTAATGCCTGCCCGGTAAAAGCCTCCCACTGATCAGGCGAATAGCCCAACTCAAATTTTTTGATGGTTTCATTGCTGAATCCGCGCTCTTTGAAATAGCTTAAGCCTATGTTTTTGCCTTCTTCGGTTTCCAGTAAACTTTCGTGAAAAAATTTGGCTGCGTAGCCGCTCACAATCATCAGGCTTTCGCGGTGATTTTCTTCTTCCTTGTTTTCTGTGGATTCAACCGTTTCTTCTACCTCAATACCATATTTTTTGGCCAGCCATTTAAGTGCTTCCGGGTAAGTAAACTTCTCCAGCTCCATCAAAAAGGTAACGGCCGACCCGCCCTTGCCCGATGAAAAATCTTTAAAGATACCCTTAGCAGGCGAAACCGTAAATGATGGCGTACGCTCATTAGCGAAGGGCGAAAGGCCCACATAATTGGCGCCGCGTTTTTTTAATTGCACAAACTCCCCAATCACCTCAACAATGTCGGTGGCTTCCATTATACGGTCTATGGTGGGTTTGGTAATCATTTTTCGGGGCGCGAAGTTAGCACATTTATTATTTACTATCGGCTAAAAGAATATCAGCTGATATTCCTAAATAGCGATGTAATCCTTTAACCATTTTTAGCGTTAATTCCTTTTTTCCTGATAAAACCTGAGAAACATAACCTTTGGAACCGATGATATGCTCCAGGTCTTTTTGTTTTAATCCTTTTTCTTCCAACTTTAATTTAATCGCTTCTATAGGATCGGGGGCCGGGATATGAAAATGACGATCCTCATAATCCTTTACTAATAGCAAAAGAAGATCAAGTTCATCCCCTTCGGGTGTCCCTTGTTTGGCGTGAAATATTTCTATCGTTCTTTCAAGCGCAACGTCATACTCATCTTCACTTTTTAAAACCTTCCAATTCTTTTCCATAAATCTAATTCTGGCGGATTACTCTCTAATGTCATTAAGTTAGACTCACCCGGTAGTTTGGCCTCACCTAAACGGCGAAGCCCTCATGAATACCTTAAAAAATCAAACAAAACATGAATAATCCTCTCCAAAGGAGAGGACTTTAACTTCACTCTTTTTTAGAACCCTCTCCCTTGGAGAGGGCAGGGTGAGGCAAATATGCTTGTGAGAAGACTAATTATTATTCTTAACTTAATAATATTGCCCATTTAGCACAGCGTTACTTTCCATTCAAATATAATAAGTTTACCAATGGAAAACCATTTGGGACTTGCTTTCTTTTAATTTTAGATTACTTTAATACTTTTCCCTGGCTTTAAAAACGTTATCGCTATCCCCGCTAAAACAATAATGCTGCCAATGATCTCTTTCAGCTCTAATCGCTCATTCAAAAACAAAATGGCCCAAAAGCCGGCAATAACGGTTTGTCCTAACAAGGCAATAGAAACTTTGGTCGATTCTAAAAAACGCAGAGAATGATTAATGGTTATCCAGCCTATCAACTGACAAATAACGCCCATGCCTAAAAAGTTTAGCCATGCTGTAAGCGGGAATGTGATTACATTGTTTTGCTGCATGCCGCAAATAGCCAGCAGAAAAATACTTGCTGCCAGCATATTGTAAAACATAAAAGTGAGCGTACTTATTTTTTTTAATACGCCCTTGGTAATTAAAATATAAATGGCGTAAAAGAAACTGGCCAGCAGGGCCAGCAAAATGCCGATATTAAATTTAAGAGCGATGATATCCTGATAGCCCACCAAAACAACCATCCCCGCCATAGCTACAAACGTGCCGATCCAGAATAATTTGCCCGATCGTTTTTTCAATAAAAAATAGCCGATCAAGCCCACCCAAACCGGGGCCAGGTTAGCCAGCAGGGTAGATACCGTTGCCGAAATTTTCATCAGCGACAAATTCCAAACAGCAATATCCAACCCAAAAATCACCCCACCGGCAATGGCAACCATCAGCTCTTTACGGCCTATTTTAAGGTTTCCTTTTATAATGCAATAAGGAGCGAGGCAAAACCAGGCAATAAAAATGCGGTAAAAACCCGATGTAATAGGATCAACCCCGGCAAGCTTCACAAAAATGGGCGAAAAGGAAATACACAGAATGCCTACGGCAAGGCTTACTTTGGGATTCATTTTAACAAACTTAATAAAATCAAATCTGTCTGAACCCGAATTTATGGAATTAATAAATTACCGGAATTTCCCTTGCAGCGGCGTTAATTAGTACATGTATCCCATTTTCATTCTGTTCATTCCGTAATTCTATAAATTCGAGTTCAGACAATCACTCAATAATCGTATTTTTGCTCCTCAAAATTTAATTTATATGGGCCAGCGCACAAAGATCAAAGCACTACTGGAAAGCGAACAAACAGATATCAGCGTTATTGTTAAGGGATGGGTACGTACCTTCCGTAATAATCAGTTTATTGCATTGAATGATGGCTCAACCAATAATAACATACAGATTGTTGTCGATTTTGAAAATACCGATGCTGCTTTACTAAAGCGTATCACTACCGGTGCGGCCATCAGCGTATCGGGTACTTTGATTGCTTCTTTAGGGAAAGGCCAAAAGGTAGAAGTAAAAGCAACAGAAATTGAAATTTTGGGCGACAGCGATCCAGAGAAATATCCGCTGCAGCCTAAAAAACATAGTCTTGAGTTTTTGCGGGAGATCGCGCACCTGCGTTTCCGCACCAATACTTTCGGGGCAATATTCCGCGTGCGTAACAGCCTGGCATTTGCCGTTCACCAGTTTTTCCAGGAACGCGGTTTTGTTTACCTGCATACGCCTATCATTACCGCGTCTGATGCGGAAGGTGCGGGTGAAACTTTCCACGTAACTAATTTTGATATCGCTAATCCTCCAAAAACAGAAAACGGGGAGATCGATTATAAAGAAGACTTTTTTGGTAAAGCTACCAACCTAACCGTTTCCGGCCAGCTGGAAGGTGAGCTTGGGGCGATGGCATTAAGCGATATTTATACCTTCGGACCAACATTCCGCGCCGAAAATTCAAATACTACCCGTCACCTGGCGGAATTTTGGATGATTGAGCCGGAAGTAGCGTTTAATGACCTGGACGACAACATGGATCTTGCTGAGGACATGCTGAAATATGTGATTAAATACGCTTTGGATAAAAATGCCGATGATATTGAGTTTTTAACGCAACGCCTGCTGGAAGAAGAAAAGCAAAAGCCACAACAGGAACGCTCAGAAATGAGCCTGCTGGAAAAACTACAGTTCTGCCTGGATAATAGTTTTGAACGTTTGACTTATACCGAGGCTATTGAAATTTTAAAGGAATCGACTCCGAATAAGAAAAAGAAATTCCAATATCCGGTTGAAGGCTGGGGAACCGACCTGCAATCAGAGCATGAGCGTTACCTGGTTGAAAAACACTTTAAGAAACCGGTTATCCTGACGGATTACCCTAAAGAAATCAAAGCATTTTACATGCGCCAGAATGATGACGGCAAAACCGTCCGCGCTATGGACATCCTGTTCCCGGGCATTGGCGAAATTGTGGGTGGCTCACAGCGTGAAGAGCGTTTAGAAAAACTGGAACAACGTATGGACGAAATGGGTATCCCTAAAGATGAGCTTTGGTGGTACCTGGATACACGCCGTTTCGGTGCTTGTCCGCATGCTGGTTTTGGTTTAGGCTTTGAGCGTTTGGTGCTGTTTGTAACCGGTATGGGCAATATCCGCGATGTAATTCCTTTCCCAAGATATCCGAAGAATGCTGAGTTTTAGCGGTTCATGGCCGATGGTTCATAGATCATAGTAAATGATATTTAGACTTCCAAAGTTTTGAAAACTTCGGAAGTCTTTTTTGAAAATCGGTGTAATCACATCCACTAATCAGTGTAATCAATAAATTTTGACACAAATAGAACTCACCACCCATATCAATGCACCCATAGAACGATGTTTTGATATGGCGCGGAGTATTGATCTGCACTTGATATCCACCCAACAAACCGGCGAACAAGCTATTGCGGGCCGTACCAGCGGTTTAATTGGGCTGGGCGAAACGGTGACTTGGCGGGCCAGGCATTTCGGCATCCGGCAAACGCTTATTTCCAAAATAACCGAGTTTAATTATCCTTATTCCTTTACCGACGAAATGGTTAGCGGAGCTTTTAAAAGTTTCAAGCACCAGCATATCTTCACGGCCATTAACAATCAAACGGTAATGCAGGATATTTTTATTTTCGAATCACCTTTCGGGATAATAGGAGAGTGGGTAAATTATCTTTTCCTGGAACGGTATATGAGTAATCTTTTACAAAAAAGGAATGGGGTTATAAAAGAGACGGCGGAAGGAAATTGTTTAGTAAATTAATAGCTGGCCCCAGTTATCTTTTTGGGCTAAAGCCCCTATTCCTCCCTTTTACTTTCCGTTGGCTAAAGCCGAACGGTAATAAAAATTGACGTGTGTATAAGTTATACTTTAAAACTATTAGTGTCCGGGGAAATTTTAAATAAAATTTCCCCGGACAGCCGGTTCGTGAAATGGCTGAGATATACAGCAATAAAGTTGTTTATTTTCCGAATATCGAAGCTATAAGTGGTCAATTGCGAAGAAACCCAATATTATGGGAAATTTTAACCGGACAGCCGGTTGAAGTTTATCGGTTAAGGTCAACAGAAAATAAGGGGGCTTACTTTTGACAAACCAATAAAAAATGCTGTTTTTGGCTCGTTTTGAAGGATTATTTAACTAAATGAGGTTTTCCCCGGACAACAGTGCTTTAAAACTTTATTGCCGTCCCATTTATGGGGCGGGAAGTGTAAGAAAGCAAAAAGGGCTTTAGCCTAAAATAAACCGTGCATTTTTAAAATGGCCTTCTCTGCGAAATCTATTTTAAATTGTTGGGCTACTACTCTTTCTTATAATCCTTATGCACAATTAAAAAGCTGGCGCGCTCTGTTTTGTGGAGGGGGACATCCCAGTTACCCTGGTAGGTAATTTTGGTTGGCACCAGCTCGCCATCAAACTCACCGAGCTCAATATTCATCTGCACATCAAAGCTAAAGATCCAGTTGCTGTACTTCATATCCACATAGCGGCCCAATATTTTAAAGGTACGGGCATCAAATATGGTATTCATCTCTTTAATTACTACATCATTATCGCTTATGCTGGGCTTTCTAATCACCCGGAAACGATACACCGGGATGGAATCCAGGTATTTGCCGCGTGCAAACTGGTAGAAGTAATAATCGCGCATATCTTTCGAAAATATTTCAGATTTACTGCTGATAAATGGTATTCCGGTTACCTTATGTCCGGGGCGAAATATCAGTGTTTTTAGCTTGTCTTTATAACTTTCATTTTTACCGCCTTTGCCATCAAGCGAAGGGCCATCAGCAAAATCAGAATTGTAGGCGTTGCCAAAAATATAGTCGAACATCTCTACAGTATACAGCTGGTACTTACCATTGCTTTTATACACATTTCCACTGTCCTTTTTTACCAGGTATGCTATCGAATGCTTCCCGTGAATATCAGTATGCTTTATTTTACGATAAATTTTACCATCAACCTTATTGCTTTTGTTATAAGTATAAATGCGATTCTCAGCAATGAAACTGTATTTTTTCATATCGCGAAAAGCTTTATAAAAGCCGGTATCGGCCAATACAGCATCGATAAAATCCTGTGCATCTAAATGATGAGAACGAATATTTACCGTCGAATCTAATACAATTGTGCGGATGGTATCCGGGTTAAAACGTTTGATCTGCTGGGAGAAGGAGCTGAAAGCTAAAAGGAGAAAGCTGAAAGCGAGGAGAAGTTTTTTCATAGGGCTGTTTTTGTTTTGCTCAGGCTGCTATACTAAGCTGAGTCCGCCATCAACGGCAATAACCTGCCCGGTAATATAGGTGTTTTCAATAAGCGTTACTATCAAGCCAGCTACGTCATCGGGTTCGCCAACCCTGCCTAATGGGATGGTTTGGTTATATTGATTAAATGTTTCCTGTTTTTTTTCGGGCGGTAAAAAATCCCACCAGGTAGTATTAATAACTCCCGGTGCTACAGCATTTATTCTCAACGGCTTTAGTTCTTTCGCTAAAGTAGGCACCATAATTTCTATTGCGCCGTTAATGGCGCCCAGGCCGGCTGTGCCCGGTGCTTTTGATCGTGAGCTGATGGATGTAATAAAAGTTATACTTCCTGTTGCGGCTATGTAAGGTAATACCGCTTGGGCCATCTGCAATTGCGGAAAAAATTTTCCCTCAAAACCCTGGCGCAAATCGTTCAGATTTAAATCTGCAAAACGCCCCATGCCTTTCCCTCCGCTAAGCGCAATAACCAGATGGTCTATTTGGCCAATCGATGCTATGGTTTGTTTAAGGGTCTCTCCGTCGGTTGCATCAACACTTTTACCTGTTGCATTAGGACCAAGCTCTTTTAGTGTTTGGTTAAGTTTCTCCCTATCCCTGCCTAAAATGACCACGTTAAAACCTTTGGCTATTAATAATTTTGCGGTGGCAAACCCCATTCCTGAAGTTCCACCTGCAATTACTACGTTTTGCATAGCTGTTTTGGTTATGTATAGGATTATGAAAATTTAAGTTGCGGCTATTTTAATTTCCCAATTGTTTAACGGCTAAATAAGCCATTAAACCTGTGCTTATTTTAAAAGCATCCTCTTCCACGTCAAAGGTTGGTGTGTGTACTGATGAGGTTATGCCGCGGCTCTCATTGCGGGTGCCTAAACGGTAAAAGCAGGAGTCGGCTACTTGTGAATAATAGGCAAAGTCTTCTGCTGCCATCCATATATCCAGGTCGAGTACGTTTTCCTTACCTAAATAATCTTCGGCGTGGCCGCGGGTTGCATGCGTTAATTTTTCTTCATTAATCAGGAAAGGATAGCCGCGCATAATATTAAAATCGCAGCTGCCGCCCATGCTTTCGGCAATGCCTTCGGCCATTTTTTTCATTTTGATGTGAGCCTCACCACGCCATTTTTCATCCATGGTGCGGAAGGTGCCTTCCAGATACACCTCGTTAGGAATAACATTGGTGGCACCGTTAGCAATCACTTTCCCAAAGGAAAGCACCGACGGGCTTTTCGGATCAGCAAAGCGGCTAACTACTTGCTGCAGTGCGGTTAATATATGTGCGGTAATAATAACCGGATCAATATTTTGTTGTGGCTGCGCACCATGACCGCCTTTGCCGTGCACGGTTACGTAAATTTCATCTGTCGAGGCCATGTATTTACCTGCACGGAAACCTACTTTGCCCGCATCTATCAAAGGCATCACATGCTGCCCTAAAACGGCTTGTGGTTTTGGATTCTCCAATACGCCTTCCTTTATCATCAGGCTCGCACCACCAGGTAGTTTTTCTTCTGCCGGTTGAAAGATCAGCTTAACTGTTCCTCCAAACTGACTTTTAAGGTCAGTTAATATTTTGGCTGTACCTAATAATGATGAGGTATGTGCATCATGCCCGCAAGCATGCATTACACCACTGTTTTGTGATTTGTAAGGCACATTATTGGCTTCCAAAATAGGCAAAGCATCCATATCGGCACGCAGGGCAACCACTTTATCCGATGGTTTATCACCCTTAATTAAAGCAACCAGACCATTATCGGCCATTCGCTCGTATTTCAAGCCCAAGGCATCCAAACGCGATGCAACAAAAGCAGATGTTTCCACTTCATGAAAAGAAAGTTCAGGATGTGCATGCAGATGGCGACGGGTAGCCAC